>JACKZZ010005388.1_pt1 | contig 19050 bp, 6 predicted proteins | sample 8027871 | NCBI WGS metagenome assembly JACKZZ01 (sample SAMN15724774, study PRJNA655200) | protist metagenome | isolation source: fluorescence activated cell sorting (FACS) single amplified genomes of... | place: USA: West Boothbay Harbor, Gulf of Maine | collected 2000-07-19
GAAGGAATGCAAACATGAATCAGGTAGAATTTATATTCATCCTAGAGAATATTATGTGAATACATTGAAATTCATACCACAAGGACAACCAATTATTGTTGTAGGTAATCCGTATCACGAACTTAGTGGTAAAGGTGAAATTACTGCAACAAAAAAAGAAGCGTGTATTTCTCGAAGTAAGAAATATTTGGAAAATGTACTGCAATTCTTTCAAGGCAATCACTACAATGTCACATATCATGGTGATTCAAACACGCCAGACGAAGACGTTACTTTCATGAGTAGCGCATCAATTTTCGTGCAAGGTGGTGGAGGTTTTTCAGAACTTATTGGTAATATAGTCAAAAGACGTAATAATACTGTACTTAAGAAAGACGAGTCAAGTCAAGAAGTGAGAGCATTCAACACTCACTCACTTGACCAATCTGTCAAGCAAATTAAAATGATGGCTCGAGATGCCAAATGTGTACCGGTATGCGTAGCCGGGTTACAATCAAAGATAGCTTTAACCAATATCTCCAGTGCTGGGCTAGGTGATCGCGCCTTTATTATTTCAGTGGCCGGAAATCTGGCGCTCAGTTTATGTGCGACTTTATATATAGATCCACCGGCTGTATTACTTTCTCGACAACACAACGCTATGTTGACCGTCAACTCAAATTATGGATGGGACAGATACCTACAATTTCGAAATGTGCACAGTAATGACACTTTTATTTCTCCCACTCCGAATGTAAATGACCCCGATGGCAGATATCATTACTTTGATGCAAATCATCCAGATAATGTAACACATCAAACTGGCTTAATTTTGGCTTTACCAGCAAACGAAACCTTTTTATGGACCATAAACGTCACGACTTGGCAGTGGAAAACTGGGGATATACTTGCCAAATTAAATTTGTCCAATCGCACATTGCCAAATATGAATTTTTATAAACGTGACAGATCTTGGTGCGATCACGTAATGGTTACTATATCAGATTCATTCAAGCCACGGATAGACAAATTACTTGACACTATCGGCGCATTTTCATTAAAAAATGTTGCCACGTTGCATATTCGCAGAGGGCCTCCTGACATACGCGATGGAAATGTTGCGTTGTGTAACACAACAGTGTCAGCTGTAATTGAGTATATGAAATGCTCAATGCACGATACACCACCAGGGGAGTTAATTGTTTTTACAGATAATACTTCAAGTCTTGACGAGTTAAGCAACGCGCTCCATCAGACCTTCCCATTTTGGGTTGGACACGTACATTATGGGGATAAACTTATAACAGAGCAATACATTTCGGAAATTTCTCAGGTGAACAATGGTAAAAATCAGCCCTACAGCCGTGTGTCTGGAATGACGCTGAGATTATCTTCGCATTTGGCATTAATTTCTTATACTCAGCTTTTCTATCGCACATATCCTCTATATTATCATGCGAGCTGTTCCTAGCAGTATTTGAGACGAACTTACGTAATGTTTCATCCCAATTACCACGGTTGTTGAAGCCGAGGACAATGTGTGTCGGGTCATAGCGGCGAATCAGGTCATCGATGCGCGTCCTGTTACCTTGATATCGTAAGTCGTTTGACACCATAATAACCCCGACATCACGTGCACGGTCGTATGCAATGATGTCATTGCTATACCCATACCACATGCTGTATTTATGCTCATCATCAATGAAGGGTGTGTTGCAAACAGCACTGAACACCTTCTGACAGAAGGTAGCTGTTCCCGTCGAAGAATATCCTGGAGTGTTTTGGCAGGAATATCAGTGAATGGCTGGTATTATATGGGTTTGTTTCCGATAGCACCTGCATGTATCTCTTGCCGACGCATGAGTAGTTATCTCGCTGCAGGAAGCACCACTGGTGTCCACGTCCAGTTGAGTTTGATGTTGTCATAATTCTCCTTCCACGTGAAATCACGACGGACATTGCGCACTACTTTATTTTCTTCATAAAAGTTTGCATACGATGGGTCATGAATACTATGGTTTAGCTTAACCAGTCCCAATTCTTTCTCGATTTCTTGAAAAAGGTTCATCAGAAGATAAGGATTACTCAGAGGATGTTTCTTTGCATTGAAAAAGATTCATAATTTTTGCCCGAGACTATATCTTGCGCGTTATTCCCATCGAACACTGAAAGCACTCCCTAGCCACCATAAGCAGCAAACATCCACCCAATAACCTGCTTATCCCCCAGAGAAGCATCACGATTTGTGATTTTGAGTGCAATAGATTACCCAATTAAAAGTAAAAGTAAACTGTGCTACTACTCACACAAAACTATATAAGTGGTCATATGCACCGAATATAATGCAACCAAAGAGGAGCTATGAGATTTTCTACTTAATTTTGCAAGATTTGTTTCGACGACGACATGACTATGACTGTGACTGTGACTGAATACACTGATGGTACTGTGACTGAATACACTGATGGTACTGTGACTGAATACACTGATGGTACTAGTACTATCAGATGGCATCCCCCGACGCAGCCTTGTCTCTTTTCTCCATAAAAAAAGAGTTAATAGAGAGTATATTGAGGTAACTCCAGGTAAGTATACTATACTATATTATTAAGATCTGAGTGATGCTCAGTGTATGAGATTGTATTTTTGAAGACTCTAGTGTCGTTCAACTTCATACTGCCAAGCGTAGAAGTGTAGTATGAGTGTGATGGAAGGAACCTTTCTACAAGATCCTGATTTTGGTGCTGATTACAAGTGTCTGAAAGTTGTTGGTAAAGGTGGTTCTAGTACTGTATATAAAGGTGTATTAACAAATACACAACACTATGTTGCTATCAAACAAATTGATACAGATGGTTTGAGTAAAGATCAAATAATGAATATAAGGCAAGAGATAGACACCATCAAAGACCTTAGTCATGATCACATTGTGTCGTATTTAGGTACGAGAACAATACCTAGTAAAATTATGATCTTTTTAGAATATGCAGACAGAGGTAGTTTACGTCAATTTTATCAACGTAGAGGTAAATTAACTGAACCACAAGCAGCAAATTGTACAAGACAAATATTAAAAGGGTTGTCGTATTTGCATGATAATGGCATTGCTCATAGAGATGTAAAATGTGCGAATTGTTTATTAACAAAAGGAGGTGTTATAAAATTAGGTGATTTTGGTGCAAGTAAACGATTTGAAAGTGATAGTGTTGTATCAGGATTAAAGGGTACCCCTCATTGGATGGCACCAGAAGTGATCAAAGGTACTCAAATGACTACCGGGTGGATAAAAAGCGATGTATGGAGTGTTGGATGTACTGTTGTTGAAATGTTGACAGGAACATTACCATATGCTGAATATGAAAATCCAATGACAGCCATGTATCATATTGCTAATGGCCAGCAACCTCCACTTGGGACTGAAACTGAAAATGTATCACAAGATTTAATATTATTTATAAATTCTTGTTGTGACTTAAATCCAGAATTACGTCCAACTGCCGCACAATTATATGCAATGCCATATCCATCAAGACAAGCAACTGTTAAGAGAAGAATAGCAGGCGATAGTAGTAAAGACACAACACCTACTACAACACCAGTTAAATCAAAAGGAAAGGATAGTGATGATACTGGTGCTACGATGTATACTCCGCAGCCAGCAGTTGGTGCAGCAGGCGACATGTCTTCACAAACTCCAGAAAGTACAAATAAGAATAATATTTCACCATCAGTAAGAAATAATGATAGCAATACAAGTCATACTAATAGTGGTGACATGTATGGTATTAAAGAACAGACAAATTCAGGTACATCAGAAATAATGTCCTCAAAGAATAGTACCACTACAACTGAAGAATTGTGTGAAAAAAATATTCCATCTAATAGTAGAGAAAAATATTACAATGGTATAAGTAGTTGTAGCAGTAATGTTATTAGTCACAGTGAAGGTGAGTTCTCATTAGCACAAATGATTGCAGATGCTGAAAAATTAAAAGCTGAAAAAAGTGCTAAAGCTGCACCTGCTAGTATACCTGTTAAACAAGTACAGGACGACAGGGGACATGACAATAACAGTAGTTATAATCACACTAGTGCATATTCTAGTTTTATGAAGGATGAAATAAAGCATAATAATGACTCAAAATATTCTATTGTTGACACAAATGAGCACGCTTTAAGTGATACAATTAATACAGAGTTTATTGTTACGAATCGTATTGTAACAGGGAAGAATAGATATGATGATAGTGATGAAGAATATGCTGAAGAGTATGATGATATTGATAATGATAGCGAGCTTGATTTGGATGAATTTGACGAAGGAAGAGGAAACTCCTTATGTGTTGTTGCTGGGGTAGATATAAGATCTAGCTGCCATAGTAAAGATAGTGATAGCATTGGAAATCGAGTAGAATATGTTCCTAAAATGAGTGTAAATGATCCAAGTAATAGACGCAATCGTCCTCAGGGCCCATCAGATCGTTTAAAGAATGGTATGAGTAGCAGTAATGAACATAGAGATGATTCTAATATAAATATAAGAGATAGCAGTGGTAGTAATCGTGCTAGTACTACTAGTATAGCTACGCTGCCAGCTGGTTCATACACTGTAGATATGGGAGACACTGAAGGTACAACAGGTACTTACACATACGGTAATGGTATGGAAGGAGGAGATATGGCGAGTTATGAAGATGCCGCAAACGCAGTTTTAGAAAAAGTCGGTTTAAATAGAAATAGTTACAATGCTGATGCGGAAACTCCCGTAATGACTCATGGTATAGGTTTTTTCACATCATCACCAACTCGTTCGCAAGAATATCATGGTCATCATGTAGGAGGAGATATGGATTCTTTCGAAGATTCCCAATTGCATCCACAGCCATCTGCAGAAGTACAATTAGATCGAAATGTAAAACACAGAGTTAATCATAATTCCTCTTCTTCATATCAACAATACAACAAAGACAATAAGCATGTCAGTAACTCGAAGTCTGCAGAGTATGCTACCAATAATGGGGAAGAAGCTAGTAGTGGTGGTGTGTATTATAACAATTTAACACAATCTCCAGCTGGTAGTATAGATGCTACTGGCCGTCCAGTTGCTGCTATACCTGGTAACCGTATGAGCGGTGGTTCACCTGGAGTAAGTATAGAAATACTCGAAAAGGCGAGTAGTAGTGGTGGTGCATCTATTCGCAAACAAGCTCTAGAAGAATTAAATACATCTCATTCTAGTTGTCATGGGATTGCATCTCCGAATAGATTTGTGATATCATCAGGTGAAAATAATACAAGTTCCACATCAAGAGAATGGCATAATCCTTCGCAACAACAGCAGAAACAACGTGTGAAAAAAAATAGTTTTCGTAGCAAATCTGCAAATTCTGCAGGTCCTGCTCCCATTGCTGGCAGTAGGCTGCCTCCAATGGCTTCAATCCAGAATAGTTCTATGAATCCTCTAGCACCACTTGGAAGTCTTGGTAGTGATAGTAATGGTATTGTGGATAGACCTTCCAATCCACTTACAGGCAATGGCATGGCTCCCATGGGCATTGCCCATGGTCTTGGTTCGACAAGTTCTAGTAATGGTATACCCACAAATCACCTTGGTGGTAGAAATATTCTCGGAGGTGGCATGAGCCATCCACTTGGTATGCCCAATAGCTACATGTCTCGTGGAATACATTCAGCACCAGAAGTCACACGAAGTAATGATAACATGGCTCTTCCACCCATAGGGAGTATGACACCTACTTCTAAAGGTAAAAGTGGTAATAAAGGAGCTGGAAACCACTACTTTAGTGCTAGTAACGAAGGATTACAGTCCCATTCAAGCAAGACATTAGGAGCACTGCGCTAGATGCGATGATGAAAGATCAATTTAATGGAGAGGGTGTGAATATTTTATAATTTGGCCTATTATAGTATAAATGTATTATTTGATTTGTTATGTTTAATGAAATAAGAATAATGGATTCTTTGATAAGTATCTGGTACATTGTATTACAATTATATAAATGAAAAATCTTTTGTTTGTGGGTTTTATCCTTGTGTAGCTCAATTCACTTAAGCATAGCCTATAACATGCCTTCTCGGCATCTAACCGTCACTTCTATTAGAAGTAGTGGTCAGTTGCGTCATTCCTAATATATAGACTATACTCATATACTTGTTTGATCATGAACACATTACGTCATTGTTGTCATATTGGTTGTCATATAAATTAAATTATGCGTAGCATGGGACTGCAAGCACTTTCCATATTTCATTTATCTCACATTAGAGTCAATGGTATGATGGGAAATGCTCTTGATGTAGACCTTGCTACTACGAACCTCAGCCTCCTCTGGCACCTTGTTCTTTTGCAACAGCTTCAATCTCCTGACGGGAGCGTTTAGCAGATTGTGTTGGTGGTTGTAAAATAGGTGTAGATGTATGTAGCTGCTGCTGTTTACTACTAGTACTACTGGTGTGTATCGCAATGTCATTATGAGGAGATTCTGAATTTAAACCATGACCCTTTAAAGCCATCGTTCCATAACTTTGAAGGTTATGGATGTATACGTCGTAGAGCAGTCGGTCAACATCTACATGTGTATCGAATGTGTGTGACAATGCTTCTGGGATAGAATCCAAGGGACTTTTTTCAATTAAAGGTTCATTCGTATGTGAAGATTTGGTGTTTTCACCTTTACTTTGTTTAACTTTCTTCTTCGGAGGTTGTTGCTCAGGATCAAGATTTGCTACTTCAGTTTCTGTAGGTTTTATCAAAGGTAGAAAGCCATAAGCTCGTTGCCCGTTGCCATATTGCTGGAAATAGCTTTCAATAGCTTGTTTGCATGACTCTAAGCTATAAAATCCTTCCAATGATAGTTTGTTAAATATACTTCCCAGTACTGTGACACCATGATATTGAAAGTATGCCGCGTTAAGATTATGGGAGTCTACTGCATCACCTACCCCACTCTTGCCTACAAGAAGTACAGGAGCATTTAATGCTTTAGCAACATGTGCATTGGATACACCACAGATGGAACCCACAGCTGGGTATCCCACTCCATCAACTAAAACAAATTTTCTTCTTTTCTTTAAGTCAATGACTGCTTGTACTGCTTGTATTATCAATTGTTCGGATGTCTCATCAGTTTCTTTATATAAGAATGCACGTGTGAAACCTTTGTAAAATACTACGGGTCCTATGCCGATGCATTCTATGTCATGTTGAGTACAATAACGTACGACAGGCTGCTCTGCTTCACACTGGGTCACAGGCTTGATATAGCCAATATCATCATTCGATATTCCCCGTGCAATTAAAGAAGCCAATAGTGACATACATACAGTGGACTTCCCAACACTAGATCTATCTCCAGATACAAAAAGTAAACCAAAACCAGAATCATCACAACAATCTCGAAAGATTTCTGCCATACCCAGTTCAGGGATCTTATTTGCTGAATCAACTTCGTCATCATCATCTTCTTCTATGTTTCCTTCATCACCATCTTCTGTGTCAATTATATCCATTTCTTTTCCCTCTCCAAACATTTCAGAACATGGGAAAGAAGCATCACCTGGATTCTCATCATGCATATCCAAGACATGATCTTCGATTGCATCATTCCCTTGAGACTCTATCATATAGCAAACTTCTACTCCTTCTTCTTCAAACTCTCCTAATAAGGTTGATAGCTCCTCTTGGTACGCTAAAGATCGATTCAACCAGTTAGCAGTGTATAGTACAGCCCATAAGACTTTTTCCCCTTCATATGATTGCATCAGCGCATGCCTTTGAGAAAACGTGCATCTAACCACTCTCATTGTAAATCAACACAAAAAACTGTACTCTTACACAGTACACCGAAGCAATTTATCCTGTTGAGAGATTCTCCTCAGAGCACATGATGAATGCCATGCATGGTGGACAATGGAGGCCGCCCCCAAGCCTCCAATGCGCCTTTTCACTTGCTATTGGCATCTACTTGCATAATCAGGTATTCGAAGTAAAGAGAGTAAAGTAAATTAAGGTTTTCTTCTTAGATTGGTGAAAATTCTGCCTATTTTGTTCGTCAATTGACCCAACAAGGGCATCGTTGTAACTAGGTGAATACGAGCCCTTGAGAGCAAGGTTGTAACCATTCGAATACGATTAATTGCGATTGGTTGTAACTTCCAAACTTACGATAAATTTTCCCAGTGGTTAATTACTAATTTGGTGTATCAGTGTTTGTTAGCCATGGGCGCCAAGCAAACTAAAGAAGAAGTTGCTGGACGCAAGCTGATGAAACAGCGTGAAGAAGCAATAGCACGTCAACGTTATTATGAATTATATGAAATGCGTCAGGATTGGGAATTCGTATTTGGTTCAGATGTACCTAAACAAAAGAAAGATGTATTACAAATACATGATATGACGCCGCGTGATGTTTGGATGGAAGAGCTATACTTATTTAAGCAAATAGTTGCAACACGTCCCGATGAATTATTTCATCCACCATCTGAATATGCATTAAAGTGGAGTCCACCTGGTAGTTCAATGACACTATTGGTCCCTTTCGACAATCCAGCCATGCAGGAAGCAGTGATCATCAAACTGAGTATGTATCCACCACCAGTAAGAAAATTAGTATTATTTCATTTTGGACCACGCGATCCTAATCAAACTATGTTTCGAGAAGCTGTACATCCTGCATCACTAGTGTCATATCACCATCGTAATGAAGTATTAAAAAAATTATGTGATCAATTTTTAGAAAATAGAATGGATATCGAAGAGTTCAAGAATACGATTGGAAGCACGTACGACGTATGGAAACGGGCTATGTACAACATGTTACCTGAAGATGAGCAAGTATTTCATACCTATTTGACTGCTATGCCAGAAGAAGATGAAGTACCAACACAAAATGTTATTGATAATGAATATTTAGAAGGTAGAATAACCTTACAAGAATATGAAGACTTAAAATTTCCTGAGAGAAAAAAAAAAAAAGATATGGAAAAAAAAGTATATCCTGAACCACATATTACTAGTGAATGCATAATATGTCATAATCCTGATACAGGATGTGTACAATGTAATGTATGTGATAATAGGTTATGTATTGATTGTGTTAAAGAAAAGTTCCATGCAGAGGAAACTAAAGAGGGGTCGTACTTATTGATTCATCGGCGATTTTGTTTGAGACTTGCATCATTAAAACCAGTACATTTAGCTGTAAATTTACCGCCAGCATATTTACGCGAATTACGCATGACTGGTCAAGGTGCAGCTATGAAGTTATTAGAGGAAGAAAGCAAAGAATTACTCGATGATGATGATATTTCTCTTGAAGAAGAAGAAGATGAAGATGAAAAAAGGCATAGGTTAGAAATGGAAAGAATAAAAATAGAAAGAGAATATAATACTATGATGAAAGAAAATCCACCGGATTTACAAAAATGTATATATCTATGGGAACATAAAATTCAAAAGAAATTCAATAATATACGTAAATCCGCATTGGAACAACAAATTAGAATCGATGAACCAGGTCATAGTGATATGTTCGTTGAACGTGAAGAAAGATTGAAAAAGGAAATAATAGATAAAATACCTGATACAATTTTGAAACCAGTAAAACCATTATTAGTAAAAGCTATAGAATTAGATTTACAAGAAAGTAAAACTTGTAAAGAATTTATTGATAAGTTAACATTAGTATGTCAAGAATGTGAATGGTTACAAATAATGACTTCCGAGCAACATTGGGATGATTTACATAATGGTATTACTGTTGAAGAAAGAGAAGTAATTGTTGCAGAAGAGAAACGTATCAGATTAGAAGAACGTGTGAAAGAAGAAGAAGAAAAATTATTAAAAGCTCAAAAAATGAAGGAAGAAGAAGAAGAGAAAAGGTCAGCAGAAATTGAAGAAGCACTCGCAAACGGTATATCTATGGAAGAAATTGCAGAAGCGAAAGCAGCAGCAGCAGAAGAAGCTGTGTTGGCAAAAAAACAAGCAGATGAAGAGGCAGCAATAGAAGCACAAAAGATTGCTGAAGATAATATTAATATTACTACTGTTGCAAAAAAGAAGAAGAAAAAGAAGAAGCACTCTAGTGATGCTGATGATAAAGAGCATCATCATCATGCTGCAGGCGGTGGTGACAAAGAGGAAGAGCATTGGCATAAACCTACAAAAGAAGAACGTTTTGCTCGAAAAAAGAGTATACATAAGCATGATGATAGCCTGTTGCATGTGAATGCTTCTGCAGCACCACAGCTTCCTTTTATGGCGGAAGAGAATGATATCGATGATGAAGCTGAAGCTGTTGTAGAAGTCGAAGCTAAGGCAGCATTGGATGCTAAAATGGTAGATAGCAGTAAGTTCAAAATTGAAAGATTAGCGGAACTTATAGATGAAAAAAAGGTATAAAAATACTCTCTTCACATTGCCAGGCGTTTCGCCATAATTTTGTATTGAATTATTTACACATTTGTTTTATAATTTACATTTATAAATAATGTTATCATGATATATTTTTGCATTTATTAGCTTGAGCTTCTGCTAAAAGTTGAGAAATCATAATTTTTAATTCATTGACTTCATTTCTCAAATATGCATCTTGTGATCGCACTTCTTTGAGTTCTTCTTTTAGTTCATCAGTTTTATCATGTACAAGTTGTTGTAATGCTTTAATCTCTTCACCATCATCATTATTAACTATAATCTTTTCTGGTAACAATACTTGTAAATATGTGGGTGAATATTCTGGTTTCAGACGTTCAGAAGGAGACATGAGCTTCTCGTACTCTACTACAATACTGGCTCGGTTATAAGTTGCACTTGCTCGTTCTTGTTCTTTTACTTCACCATGTTTGTCGGACATGATAGCAATGAGAAGATTCAGCATAATTACGCACATAAGTAGAGTGAATGATACTAACAGGGTCACTGCAACTGGAGCATAATAAGTATCAGTAATAGCTGTAATTTCCACATCTACACCCATAACTAATAATGTGCTGGATAGTAATGAATTCGCATATGTATTCCATGATCTATCATCTATTAGTAAAGCATTATCGGAATAATCAGTAACTGTCATCAAATTAAATGATGCACTATAACCAAAAATCATAATTACTAAAACACCTAAAAATGTCCCTGTGGATTCTATAATTTTTAATACCATCCTTACTAATGCACCATAGCCTTTTATAGCTTGCAAATAGAATAAGAATCCTAATGCATACATTGGAATAGATACAGCACTCAATGTAGATACTAGGCGCAGCCCGTAGGGGTCTACATACCCATCATTAGAAGAGTGAATGATAAGAACAAAGTAATACACAAGTGATGCACTAACCATACTAAGTCGTATCATATCCTGTAAGTTCCATGGATCTAGTAGATGATTCACAATTACCTTATATATTTTGTTTTCTTTCACTGATATTACTTGTTTTATTTCATGTAAAACAAAATAAGAATGTAATAATGTGACGAACACAAAGAACATAACACCGAGTATTCTTTCAGTATCTCCATATGGAAGAATGGAATATTGTATGAACCATATAGCATGAGCAACATACGATATAGCCAATATTATATATATAAAAAAGTCATATCTAAAAGCTTCTCTGACATGTGATCTCCATTTAAAATCAACAAGAACTTCCAAAAATTCAGATTCAAATGGTGCTGGGTTTCCCTTTGCTGCACAAAAGACAGCTCCAAGAAAATCATGATTCATAGATGCAACATTGCGTAGTGGTAATATTGCTGTTTCAACTGCAAATACCATTGGATTCTTCGATAATAATTTATTATCACTTGAATGATCCCAAAATTTATTACTTTTCTTGACAGGACTACTACCTGTAGTGATGTTTTCTCCGGAGCTACAACTGAATAAGGTCAATAAACGTGTAATCCAATAATTAGTAGAATTGTCTATTACTTCATCATTGTTCAGTGGTAAAACCTCAGATGATCCTTTCACTTCGAAACGCGTTATTGGTTTCAACCAAACACCTACTAGTCTTTTTTTATCAGTTGGAACAGGACATAGTTTTTGTACTATCTGTAAAATCAAATCTGGATAAATTTTTGCTAATAAAACTAAATTTTGTACCTCAATAAGATCACATAATGGTCGCCCCTGAGAATATTGTGCAGCCATATTTTCATGTAATATCTTTTGACTCCTTACTGTAGCAATTGATGGTAAGAGAAGTTCCGTATATAATTTGGCAAAATATTTACATATACTGGTGTTTTTTTCCCTAATATTATATTCAAGCACAGTATGTGATTCTAATTTAGTGCTAGTAGTAACATTGTTATTGTGATGATATTTTTGTGTTGTTAATAGAGAACGCGGTGAAACAATGGCGCACCATTTGATGGCATTTATAGCATCAATCTCTTCTCTTTGGACTATCCGTTGCATCATAGTTATCCCTGCCACTGGGTAATGCAGCAGATAAGGATATCTTTCAAATATTGTACCTTCAAGAGAATAATGTTCTGGATTTTCTCCATACACATATTTTCCAACTGAATCCTCAACTATATCAATAAGTGTCATATGGCTCAATTCTCCAGTTTGTGAAGGTATTTGTAAGTCAATGTTCCATAGTCTGGGTGTCCCATCATCTGACCCTGTCAGGACATACTTACCATCAGGACTAAATGAAACAGAGCGCGCTACTGACGAATCCAAGTGATGATCATCATCGCAATTCAACACAATCACTTCGTTACAACTATCACAGTCCCATACGGTCACAGGCCCATGTCCAGTGCTAGTCATTACTAGAGTACCATCTGGACTAAATGCGACAGATACTACACTATGATCATGTTTGAATAATTTAATTTTATCACCAGTTGAAGAATCCCATAAAATCGCTGTTCTATCTTGACTACCAGTAAGAATATATCGCGAATCATTAGAACATGAAAGTGAGTTGATAACATCAGAATGCCCAGTCAAGGTAAGAATCAGAATCATAGACGTTGCACACCATATTTTAGCTAAATTATCAAAACCACCAGTAACTATTTTCTTATAATTTTCAAAATAACATGAAGATGAGATCCAATTGGTATGTCCTTTTAAAGAACTTACTTCTGATCCAGTATCTATATCAAATAATACATTTATACTATAATAGGCCAAATTATAAAATATTCACACCCTCTCCATTAAATTGATCTTTCATCATCGCATCTAGCGCAGTGCTCCTAATGTCTTGCTTGAATGGGACTGTAATCCTTCGTTACTAGCACTAAAGTAGTGGTTTCCAGCTCCTTTATTACCACTTTTACCTTTAGAAGTAGGTGTCATACTCCCTATGGGTGGAAGAGCCATGTTATCATTACTTCGTGTGACTTCTGGTGCTGAATGTATTCCACGAGACATGTAGCTATTGGGCATACCAAGTGGATGGCTCATGCCACCTCCGAGAATATTTCTACCACCAAGGTGATTTGTGGGTATACCATTACTAGAACTTGTCGAACCAAGACCATGGGCAATGCCCATGGGAGCCATGCCATTGCCTGTAAGTGGATTGGAAGGTCTATCCACAATACCATTACTATCACTACCAAGACTTCCAAGTGGTGCTAGAGGATTCATAGAACTATTCTGGATTGAAGCCATTGGAGGCAGCCTACTGCCAGCAATGGGAGCAGGACCTGCAGAATTTGCAGATTTGCTACGAAAACTATTTTTTTTCACACGTTGTTTCTGCTGTTGTTGCGAAGGATTATGCCATTCTCTTGATGTGGAACTTGTATTATTTTCACCTGATGATATCACAAATCTATTCGGAGATGCAATCCCATGACAACTAGAATGAGATGTATTTAATTCTTCTAGAGCTTGTTTGCGAATAGATGCACCACCACTACTACTCGCCTTTTCGAGTATTTCTATACTTACTCCAGGTGAACCACCGCTCATACGGTTACCAGGTATAGCAGCAACTGGACGGCCAGTAGCATCTATACTACCAGCTGGAGATTGTGTTAAATTGTTATAATACACACCACCACTACTAGCTTCTTCCCCATTATTGGTAGCATACTCTGCAGACTTCGAGTTACTGACATGCTTATTGTCTTTGTTGTATTGTTGATATGAAGAAGAGGAATTATGATTAACTCTGTGTTTTACATTTCGATCTAATTGTACTTCTGCAGATGGCTGTGGATGCAATTGGGAATCTTCGAAAGAATCCATATCTCCTCCTACATGATGACCATGATATTCTTGCGAACGAGTTGGTGATGATGTGAAAAAACCTATACCATGAGTCATTACGGGAGTTTCCGCATCAGCATTGTAACTATTTCTATTTAAACCGACTTTTTCTAAAACTGCGTTTGCGGCATCTTCATAACTCGCCATATCTCCTCCTTCCATACCATTACCGTATGTGTAAGTACCTGTTGTACCTTCAGTGTCTCCCATATCTACAGTGTATGAACCAGCTGGCAGCGTAGCTATACTAGTAGTACTAGCACGATTACTACCACTGCTATCTCTTATATTTATATTAGAATCATCTCTATGTTCATTACTGCTACTCATACCATTCTTTAAACGATCTGATGGGCCCTGAGGACGATTGCGTCTATTACTTGGATCATTTACACTCATTTTAGGAACATATTCTACTCGATTTCCAATGCTATCACTATCTTTACTATGGCAGCTAGATCTTATATCTACCCCAGCAACAACACATAAGGAGTTTCCTCTTCCTTCGTCAAATTCATCCAAATCAAGCTCGCTATCATTATCAATATCATCATACTCTTCAGCATATTCTTCATCACTATCATCATATCTATTCTTCCCTGTTACAATACGATTCGTAACAATAAACTCTGTATTAATTGTATCACTTAAAGCGTGCTCATTTGTGTCAACAATAGAATATTTTGAGTCATTATTATGCTTTATTTCATCCTTCATAAAACTAGAATATGCACTAGTGTGATTATAACTACTGTTATTGTCATGTCCCCTGTCGTCCTGTACTTGTTTAACAGGTATACTAGCAGGTGCAGCTTTAGCACTTTTTTCAGCTTTTAATTTTTCAGCATCTGCAATCATTTGTGCTAATGAGAACTCACCTTCACTGTGACTAATAACATTACTGCTACAACTACTTATACCATTGTAATATTTTTCTCTACTATTAGATGGAATATTTTTTTCACACAATTCTTCAGTTGTAGTGGTACTATTCTTTGAGGACATTATTTCTGATGTACCTGAATTTGTCTGTTCTTTAATACCATACATGTCACCACTATTAGTATGACTTGTATTGCTATCATTATTTCTTACTGATGGTGAAATATTATTCTTATTTGTACTTTCTGGAGTTTGTGAAGACATGTCGCCTGCTGCACCAACTGCTGGCTGCGGAGTATACATCGTAGCACCAGTATCATCACTATCCTTTCCTTTTGATTTAACTGGTGTTGTAGTAGGTGTTGTGTCTTTACTACTATCGCCTGCTATTCTTCTCTTAACAGTTGCTTGTCTTGATGGATATGGCATTGCATATAATTGTGCGGCAGTTGGACGTAATTCTGGATTTAAGTCACAACAAGAATTTATAAATAATATTAAATCTTGTGATACATTTTCAGTTTCAGTCCCAAGTGGAGGTTGCTGGCCATTAGCAATATGATACATGGCTGTCATTGGATTTTCATATTCAGCATATGGTAATGTTCCTGTCAACATTTCAACAACAGTACATCCAACACTCCATACATCGCTTTTTATCCACCCGGTAGTCATTTGAGTACCTTTGATCACTTCTGGTGCCATCCAATGAGGGGTACCCTTTAATCCTGATACAACACTATCACTTTCAAATCGTTTACTTGCACCAAAATCACCTAATTTTATAACACCTCCTTTTGTTAATAAACAATTCGCACATTTTACATCTCTATGAGCAATGCCATTATCATGCAAATACGACAACCCTTTTAATATTTGTCTTGTACAATTTGCTGCTTGTGGTTCAGTTAATTTACCTCTACGTTGATAAAATTGACGTAAACTACCTCTGTCTGCATATTCTAAAAAGATCATAATTTTACTAGGTATTGTTCTCGTACCTAAATACGACACAATGTGATCATGACTAAGGTCTTTGATGGTGTCTATCTCTTGCCTTATATTCATTATTTGATCTTTACTCAAACCATCTGTATCAATTTGTTTGATAGCAACATAGTGTTGTGTATTTGTTAATACACCTTTATATACAGTACTAGAACCACCTTTACCAACAACTTTCAGACACTTGTAATCAGCACCAAAATCAGGATCTTGTAGAAAGGTTCCTTCCATCACACTCATACTACACTTCTACGCTTGGCAGTATGAAGTTGAACGACACTAGAGTCTTCAAAAATACAATCTCATACACTGAGCATCACTCAGATCTTAATAATATAGTATAGTATACTTACCTGGAGTTACCTCAATATACTCTCTATTAACTCTTTTTTTATGGAGAAAAGAGACAAGGCTGCGTCGGGGGATGCCATCTGATAGTACTAGTACCATCAGTGTATTCAGTCACAGTACCATCAGTGTATTCAGTCACAGTACCATCAGTGTATTCAGTCACAGTCACAGTCATAGTCATGTCGTCGTCGAAACAAATCTTGCAAAATTAAGTAGAAAATCTCATAGCTCCTCTTTGGTTGCATTATATTCGGTGCATATGACCACTTATATAGTTTTGTGTGAGTAGTAGCACAGTTTACTTTTACTTTTAATTGGGTAATCTATTGCACTCAAAATCACAAATCGTGATGCTTCTCTGGGGGATAAGCAGGTTATTGGGTGGATGTTTGCTGCTTATGGTGGCTAGGGAGTGCTTTCAGTGTTCGATGGGAATAACGCGCAAGATATAGTCTCGGGCAAAAATTATGAATCTTTTTCAATGCAAAGAAACATCCTCTGAGTAATCCTTATCTTCTGATGAACCTTTTTCAAGAAATCGAGAAAGAATTGGGACTGGTTAAGCTAAACCATAGTATTCATGACCCATCGTATGCAAACTTTTATGAAGAAAATAAAGTAGTGCGCAATGTCCGTCGTGATTTCACGTGGAAGGAGAATTATGACAACATCAAACTCAACTGGACGTGGACACCAGTGGTGCTTCCTGCAGCGAGATAACTACTCATGCGTCGGCAAGAGATACATGCAGGTGCTATCGGAAACAAACCCATATAATACCAGCCATTCACTGATATTCCTGCCAAAACACTCCAGGATATTCTTCGACGGGAACAGCTACCTTCTGTCAGAAGGTGTTCAGTGCTGTTTGCAACACACCCTTCATTGATGATGAGCATAAATACAGCATGTGGTATGGGTATAGCAATGACATCATTGCATACGACCGTGCACGTGATGTCGGGGTTATTATGGTGTCAAACGACTTACGATATCAAGGTAACAGGACGCGCATCGATGACCTGATTCGCCGCTATGACCCGACACACATTGTCCTCGGCTTCAACAACCGTGGTAATTGGGATGAAACATTACGTAAGTTCGTCTCAAATACTGCTAGGAACAGCTCGCATGATAATATAGAGGATATGTGCGATAGAAAAGCTGAGTATAAGAAATTAATGCCAAATGCGAAGATAATCTCAGCGTCATTCCAGACACACGGCTGTAGGGCTGATTTTTACCATTGTTCACCTGAGAAATTTCCGAAATGTATTGCTCTGTTATAAGTTTATCCCCATAATGTACGTGTCCAACCCAAAATGGGAAGGTCTGATGGAGCGCGTTGCTTAACTCGTCAAGACTTGAAGTATTATCTGTAAAAACAATTAACTCCCCTGGTGGTGTATCGTGCATTGAGCATTTCATATACTCAATTACAGCTGACACTGTTGTGTTACACAACGCAACATTTCCATCGCGTATGTCAGGAGGCCCTCTGCGAATATGCAACGTGGCAACATTTTTTAATGAAAATGCGCCGATAGTGTCAAGTAATTTGTCTATCCGTGGCTTGAATGAATCTGATATAGTAACCATTACGTGATCGCACCAAGATCTGTCACGTTTATAAAAATTCATATTTGGCAATGTGCGATTGGACAAATTTAATTTGGCAAGTATATCCCCAGTTTTCCACTGCCAAGTCGTGACGTTTATGGTCCATAAAAAGGTTTCGTTTGCTGGTAAAGCCAAAATTAAGCCAGTTTGATGTGTTACATTATCTGGATGATTTGCATCAAAGTAATGATATCTGCCATCGGGGTCATTTACATTCGGAGTGGGAGAAATAAAAGTGTCATTACTGTGCACATTTCGAAATTGTAGGTATCTGTCCCATCCATAATTTGAGTTGACGGTCAACATAGCGTTGTGTTGTCGAGAAAGTAATACAGCCGGTGGATCTATATATAAAGTCGCACATAAACTGAGCGCCAGATTTCCGGCCACTGAAATAATAAAGGCGCGATCACCTAGCCCAGCACTGGAGATATTGGTTAAAGCTATCTTTGATTGTAACCCGGCTACGCATACCGGTACACATTTGGCATCTCGAGCCATCATTTTAATTTGCTTGACAGATTGGTCAAGTGAGTGAGTGTTGAATGCTCTCACTTCTTGACTTGACTCGTCTTTCTTAAGTACAGTATTATTACGTCTTTTGACTATATTACCAATAAGTTCTGAAAAACCTCCACCACCTTGCACGAAAATTGATGCGCTACTCATGAAAGTAACGTCTTCGTCTGGCGTGTTTGAATCACCATGATATGTGACATTGTAGTGATTGCCTTGAAAGAATTGCAGTACATTTTCCAAATATTTCTTACTTCGAGAAATACACGCTTCTTTTTTTGTTGCAGTAATTTCACCTTTACCACTAAGTTCGTGATACGGATTACCTACAACAATAATTGGTTGTCCTTGTGGTATGAATTTCAATGTATTCACATAATATTCTCTAGGATGAATATAAATTCTACCTGATTCATGTTTGCATTCCTTC
>JACKZZ010019530.1_pt1 | contig 19042 bp, 14 predicted proteins | sample 8027871 | NCBI WGS metagenome assembly JACKZZ01 (sample SAMN15724774, study PRJNA655200) | protist metagenome | isolation source: fluorescence activated cell sorting (FACS) single amplified genomes of... | place: USA: West Boothbay Harbor, Gulf of Maine | collected 2000-07-19
GAAAGAGTCTGTCGACGCAGACTAGTACAGTAGGGATATAGTGTTCCGCGTTCTGTTCCGACAAATATTTATTATCCTTGTGCCATTCTTTACTGCTATTAAAGCAGCAATGATCTTTTGCTTTTGTTCCGGTAAAATCCGAAACACAAAAAGTTCAGTGTCAATCTGCATTCCTAGGTGGGTCGCTTGCCTAGATGCCTCAAGCATTGATTTTGGCATATTTACCAACCAGCCTAAGCTCGTAAATGTATTTAGGATCCTCGCAGAATTTAATAAGCGATCCACTGGTACCATATTAGCACGTAAAAGGAACATGCCGTCGTCTAAATAGATATCTCCTCGAATATTCAAAGTTCTTTGAATGTGCAGAGGTACTTGTTTCGCCAGCTTCTGAAAGAAGAATGGGGCAAAATTGCCCCCCATTGGCAACGCTGTGAAACAGTAATACACGCCATCTATGCAAAAACCTAGATATTTGTGGTGAGTATCTTGTATTCTGACGTGGTAATACGCCTTTTTTAGATCTATGGAGATCATGTAATCTTCGCGTAGCAAGATATGTCGCAATTTTCGTAGGCCTGGGAGCTTAAACTTAAAGGTTTTACAAAATAAATTTAAATATTTTAGATTTAATATTAACCTAAAAGTCCCGTCCTTCTTACTCTCTAGAAAAATTGGCGATACCAGATGCAGTGCCTCTCGGGGCACCCTCTTTACTATATCTAGGGATTCGAATTTTTGAATGATCTTCCTTGCCTCATCTATCCTGTGTAGCCTGTTCTTGAACTCCCGCTTCGGGGGTATCCTGAACAATGGCAAAAAGAAACCATCTTTTACAATGTTTAATACCAGTAAATTGTTTGTTACTTGTTTCCAAGCTTCCAAGTGGTTCCTGAGTCGACTGGTGTAAGCCAGCTCGCTTAAACCTCATTTCTTCTTAGCTGGTGGTTTGCCAGTTTTGGATTTTTGCTTGCGTTTGTTATTATTATTATTATTATTATTATTACGCCGTGAGCCTTTCTCAGACTTCAATAGAGCGATAGCTTGCGTGCGCATCAATCCTCTCTCCGCAGGGTCTTTTTCCATAAACCGTACGTAGTTGCGGCCCATGATATCCTTCAGAGGACCTGTTGCTGCCCCTTGCTCTGCTGAGCCCGACAGAACCATCATCTTGGCCGGCAAATCCTTCCCGTATTCTGTTAGGTTGCATGTGCGTAAGTACCAGCCCTTTGCCGCTAGGTATAACTTACCATTTTCATGGACTAACTTGATTTTTTCCAAGTTAGCCATCACTTTTTGTTTGCGGGCATTATTTGCCAGCGCCGCTATACTTGTTTCCAAGTTTTCCAAGTGATACTCGGAGACTCCCAAGATTTTGTGCATATCTTTTACGAAATTGTATTGCACATTTTGTGCGAACCCAGAGTTTGGAGCTAGTGGTTCTAACTCTGTTAAAGTCTCCACAATGCGCTGCGTTTCTGTCGCTGCTTGCGCTTCCTGCAACGTCTGTTGTTGTTGCTGCAACTGGAGGCGTTGCGCAACCAACAGCTGTGTCTGTTGTTCCATCCGCTGCCTTCCCAAGTGTGCGTGTGCTTGTGTTACCGCCAAGCAAGCCCACATTGGTGTGCCAATAGGGCACAAACTGCATTGACCACGCCGTTGGCCATTTGGTCGCGGGACGTGGAGCAGCTGCAAGTTCGTGAGCGCTACCGAATCGGTAACGATTGGCTCACCATTCCATAGGTGTTGAAAACCATCTACCACACCAAGTGGGAGGTTCGGATTATTCATCTTTGTTTCTTCAATCAAAAACTAGTATTACTATTTGTGAAGAGAACAACGTATATTTTTTAAATTTAATATACTTTAATTAGTTTAAATGTATAAATTTTAAAATCTCACTCAATTCACACACTTTGAACAATATTAACCAAACTATCTACACGATTATACATCTATGACTTATATACATATATAATTCATGATTAATTATGTGGTGTGTATGTGTGTTTAATCATTGCTCAGAATGTTCACTGAGTTGCTTAGCGCTAAATAGCACTAAGGCCGAACGGATACTCTCCAAAGAACGATCAAAGAACAATCCCGGATCTCTCCCCCCTCCTTTTGTGTCTTTCACTTTACAAGTCACCTCGTTTTTATAACAAGAATCTTGCATCGATTATCCAGTGTATAAGGTATTATCTTACTTCTTTATAACGAATAATATTTAATATTGGAAAAAGACCTAAAGCGATTTTGCCTAAATAAAAAGACATATCCTAAAATATTGAAATGTAGTAGATTTTGTGTGTTTGTAATCTACCACCAGGTTAAGGTAATAAATGTACAGTAGGATTTTTGGAGCGGGTGAAAGCCAACAAAAATAATAAATTTTGAATAATGAAAAAAAAAAGATACAACAAAGTGTATATAAAAGTATTTATCACATGGTTCTGCGGTTGACAAATCATACATAAACTTAGCAATATTATCACCCCAACAAGAACGCGTTCATAAAGCTACATATCAAGTATAAACAACAACAACAATAATAATAATAATAACAATGAGAAAACGAAAGAAAACACCAACAGCAACACGAAGAAAAAATCGTAATAATAATAATGAGGGTAACAATAATAATAATAATAATTTATTTGTAGGGGAAACTATTAATATAGATAGAAGGGATGCCATTGAAAATTTTCTACGCCCTTATATCGTCTTATTAATTGTTCTACCATTATCATTTGTCATAACGACTATCTACCATTTCAAACGATGGTGGTTTAAACCAAAAGCATCAGATCATGAAAAACGCGTTTCCCGTGTAATAAAAGACATGAGAAATAGTTCTAATTCTAATTCAAAAATTTGTACAAATAGAGACCCGAAACAAAGTCATAGTGTTCGTGTACAAGATAAGACCAACTTTAAGAAAGTAAAAATGAATGATTTACAATGTATATTGAATCTAAATATTAAAAAAGGCACCATTTTAATAGAACCTGGTGTAACTGTGGGTGAAATAACGAAATATTTATTGAAACATAATAGTATGCTTGAATGTACATTAGAAATGGAAGAAGCAACATTAGGAGGGCTTGCCATGGCCACAGGAATGACTACACATTCTCATGTATGTGGATTGATACATGATACTATAGTTGCATATGATATTGTCACAGCAAAAGGAAAATTGTTACATGTCACTAAAAGTAATCAATATAAGGATTTATTCGATGCATTGCCATGGTCACATGGTACATTAGGATTATTAGTTAGTCTTGAATTACGAATTGTGCCATCTAAACCATATGTAAGATTAGTTTATACATCTTATCATAAACAAAAAGATTATATTAATGGTTACAGTGAAGCTGTGAAATCATCATCATCAGTCGTTGTAGCTGAAGGTGATGAGACGAAACAACCATTTTTTTTAGAAACGATTGTATTTTCAAAAAACGATGCAGTACTTATGGAAGGATATTTATCAGATGGATATGAAAATACAAATCAGAAGAAAAAAACAACACGGAATAACATTGGTTCATATTATAAACCATGGTTTTTTAAGCATGTAGAAAAGATATGCAATAATAATGATAATCAACAACAAGAAGAAGAAATCATTCCAATTTATGATTATTTAATGCGACATGATCGATCAATGTGTATGACAATGGCATATGTTTTACCATTTGGAAATCATTGGTTATTTCGTTATACATTAGGATGGTTATTGCCGCCAAATATGTCCTTGTTAAAAGGTAGCCATACGGAAAAAACAAGAGAGCAATCTGCAAGAAAACAAGTTTATCAAGATGTAGGGTTTCCAATTCATCAATTAGAAAATATGATTAATAACTCACACAACATGTTTAATATATATCCTTTATTATGTTATCCATGTAAAATAAGTAATCGACCTGGATTTTTAGATATAACTCGTAGTGGTATTTCCAATGATAATGATGAATCGCAATTGTTTTTAAATTTAGGCATTTATGGTGTTCCAAAAGCAATATTGGATGGAAAAGAATTTAAAACCGTATTAGCAGTCCGTGAGCTGGAACAGATCATACGTGACATTGGTGGTTTCCAACATACATATTGTGATAGTTTTCAAACAAAAGAAGAATTTTCAAAAATGTTCAATCATACATTATGGGCTAAATGTCGTTTAAAATATGGTGGTGATAAACTATTTCCAACTATTTATGAAAAGACACATCCAAATGATATTGATATTAGTAGTTGGATTGAGCAAGAAGAGAAAATGATATATTTTCTCTCTCACAAGAGTATATGAGATATGATATGTGGTTTTCCGTATTTTATAAACTATCAAAATACGATCATAAAAAATATATCTCATTTTTTTAAAGTGTAATAAATACAAATATATATCAAATCATCAATATACTTTGTATCCATATGTAAAACTCAACATATGTAAAAAATATAAAAATACTCAACTTTTAACTAACAAAATACTTCGTATGAGTTCCAGAGCTAATTTTTGTTTTTGTTGCTTTATCATAAATATTTACTTTAATAAATGCAAGTTTTCGTCCTAATTTTTCTAAAAAACAATCTATTTCCAAAGTATCACCTAAACCACAACCAGCAAAAAATTGTGTAGAAATATCAACAGAAACATGATTGGATTCTGGTCTTGCTGCAAATAATAACAATGAACCAATTGAATCCACAATTTGCATGCTAACAGCGCCATGTAACCCTAACCCAAAATTAAGATGCCTTTGCTCAACTGGCATTTCACATTTAATGAAATTCTCTTTCATTTCTGTAACAACACAATTTGAACATATCCCTTCCATACCTTTGTCCCATTTATAATCTGGTTGTGAGACATATTTTGCTTGGTCCATTCCATCACCAAATTTATAACCAACCTTCACAGGCATCATATGTTTAATTGCATCGTTTTCAAACACTGCTACTAAATTTGGTTTTAAAAACACTTTACTCATTATTATTATATTTATTTGTTTGCCTTATATATATATTATAATTAATAAATAACGTATAATAATTCTAAATTCTATTAATATTATTATTATAATTAATAAATAACGTATATAATAAACAAACAATCAAACAATCAAACAATATAAAACAATTCTAAATTCTATATATATAAAAAAAGATACAGGAGGAAGAAGATGTGTATATATGCAGTGTGCAGATGATGATATAGATGGGCTCTAAAAAAATGGCAATCCCTATGCTGTGTAATGCTATTATATATTATATATCTTTTTCTTGTCGTCCGTCCCATCCTAACTTTTTGGCTATAATAAAATAATAAATATCTTTTTTTTAATAATAAATAATGTAAATGCACCGACCTGTCCTTCCTGGGAAAACAAACGCTGTAATCATCATTATCATTATCATCATCATTATCAGCACCATCATCATCATATAGATAATTAACAATGGCAGGTACAGCAACGAAATTTGCTAATAATAGAGGCTGTCAAATTGCATATAAAATATATGGTTCTGGTTCGGGTGGTCCTTTCGTTGTTTTACAACATGGTTTTCTAGCGTCAAAAGAAGTTTATGAAGATTATTCAAGAATGATATCCCAGGCAGGATTTCAAGTCATTGCAGTGGACTCGTTAGGTCATGGAGAAAGTACATTTGAAGAAGATGCAACAAAATACAACCGAAAAGATAGGGCTGGTGATATTGCTGCCGTTTTAGATGCTGAAAATATCGAAAAGGTAAACTATATAGGTTACAGTATGGGTGGTTGGATTGGACAAGCATTTGCTCAATATTATCCTGAACGCTTAATATCTTTAACAATTGGAGGTTGGGCACCAAAAAATGAACGAGAACAAGATCTTCAAAATACACGAAATGAAACGGAGTTTAAAAAAATGTTAGAATCCGTAAAATCAATTCCTCAATATAAATACTTAGCAGAAAGTATCAAGGAGGATCAATATCTTGCATTAAGTGGAGCTTTTCAAGCTTTAGGGGAAACTCAAGGGCAATTACAAGGCTTAATCACATTATCTGAAAATTATAGTGATGTACCAATATTATTATGGTCTGGTAGACAAGATAATTGTTATAAAGCAGATAAAACGATAGCAACAATTTATAATTTTGATTTCCTAGAAGTTGATGGTGATCATGGTAGTGCAAGAAAAGATAATTTGATGGCTGTAAGGGGATTAATTAAATATTTAAAAATGTACAACAAAAAATTAAATGAAAATACTGAGGAAAATGGTAAAGACGAATTAATATTACATGGATATGCAGGTTCACCATATGCAGAACGTATACGTTGTTTGTTGCGATTAAAAGGATTAAAGTGGCGTGAATTGACGGTACCATCTATTGATGAGAATAGAATTACAACATTGTTAACCGGTGGCTATAGGCGTATTCCAGTATTGCAAATTGGTGCTGATTTTTATTGTGATACCTATTTAATAATGAAAGAGATTGAAAAAAGGTTTCCGACGCCAGAAAAAGTTCGAAGGTCAACCGCATTAGATTGGACATTTGTTGATTGGAGCGATATGACCATATTTCAAGGTTTAGTTGGACAAATGGATTTTAGTTCATTTGGGTCAGCATTGGATGATGATGGTGCAAATAAATTTGTGGAAGATCGTTCTAAATTAAGCGGCAGAGATCTGTCTCAAGCAGATCCCAAAATTATGAATATGATTTCAAAATTAAATTTTCCGCAATTACGAAGTGCATTTGAACTTGTTGAAAGTGATTTGAAAAAATATGGCGGCACTGTATTTATTGGCGGTAGCGAATTGCCATCTGTATGCGATGCAGCAATATATTCACATTATTGGTTTTTACAAGTTTTAAGTAAAACATCTCCAGATAGGACGAGGATTGGAAGGTTAGTACGTGATATGCCAATGTTGCAGCAATGGGCAATTAAAATGAATGCATCCATTGCACAAACGGAAGAAATATTTGAAGATGAAGTTATTGATATAGCAAGAAATTGCAAGCCAGTAGAAAGATATTATCGCACGACCATGAATAATAATATTAATAATAATACGATGAACAATAAATCATTAAATGACGATGCTGTAACCAGTGAAAATTTAAAACAACGAGAAGTATTTGAAAAAGAATGGCAAGTTATGAAAGATAGAAGAAGTGAAAAAACATATTATTACAATGCTAAATTGAATATTAGTAGTTGGGATAAACCAAATTTCGCATCTTATAAAAATAGCGATGGTACAGACCGATCATTGGTATATGATAATAGTATGAATGAAAATGTAAAAAAAATTGCAGGTGTTGAAGTCTATGAAAAAATTAATCATTTTGATAAAAGTGAATTTGACTTTATTGATTTTGGAAAAGATGTATCTATTAGTGGCTATGCAGCTGGTATGTCTGTGCATGGAAAATTGATTGAATTAACTTCACAAAGTATTTCCATTAGAAAATACCAAGATTTAACTGGTGTAACTAGTGTACATTTTCCACGACGAGCTCCATATGTTTTAAATGTTGGTGATGAGAATTTATCATTGGGTACTACTAGTAACGGTACAAATTCGAAGTTGTAAAATAAAAGAAAAACCCACAAAAAAGAGTTTTAATGATATTTTAATACACGACATACAGGGACAGAGTGTAATCATGTGTACTGATCTATCATACGCGTATTTTTTTTTTAAAATATTTTATATACGGTTCAAATATAAAATTATTTTTAAATATTAAAGAGTTTTTTATGATAGTGTTTTATATTTTAGATAATTTATGATGTGCATTAATATCATAAAAATACGTATGATACATCGTACATTTATAAAATCCATCATCGTTGATAAGAGAAAATTCCACTGGTACTAGGATCAAATGTAATGCCAGTATTAAAATCATTATTTCCATAATTATTACTTCCAACTGTTGAGAAAATATCATCATTACCTAAAGACGAGATATCCGAGTTCATAGTAAATGTTTGTCCACCAACAGTAAATGTTGTTGGTATCGATTCAGTTTTTTTCGTTTCATTTGTAGATTTCTTCTTTCCAGATGATTTCAAAAATCCACCTTTAAAACCAGTTGATTTTTTTTTCTCTGCTTGTTGTTTTACTGCTGCTGTTTTTAATGGAGTTGGGGGTGGTGATTCATCATTTTTACCTTCTTTCGATTCAACTACACCTTCTACTGTTGCCACACTTTCTGCCTGTTTCTTCTTTTCTTCTTTTTTTACTACTACTACAGGTTTTTTCTTCTTCATCATCATTTTCTTTTCATCAAATATATCTGGCATCAATTCCCTAAATGCTGGATCTGCTTTTAATACACCTTCAACTGCTTGTTTTGCATGTGCCATTTCTTTAATAGACATGATGTTAAATATGATTTGTGCTAAATTTCGTTTTTCTATTGGTACACTAAATGCTTCTGCCTTCGTCATTGGTTGGGCTAATGTCAATATGGTTAAAGTACGTTCGCCGCCAAAATCTGAAATAACTTTCATGATTGGGCGACGATAACGTGGTACACGATCTTTGAAATCGGATGTGCTGAAAAATCCATTGCTATTCGTAGATCGGCTTACTTTTTTATCTAATTCAATGCATTCCTTATCCCGTATTTGGCAATATATACGTAATGCCGCCAATCGATTTTTAAGTGTATCTTTGATTTCATCCGCTGGTATCCACCCAGGTAATACTTGTCCAGATTCGCTTTTTTTATTGTCTTTTGTCCAACCAGTCGAAATCTCTAATAAACGTTTTACAACACCTTTGGCAGGAGGTCGTACGTTTGGATCTACAGAACGTGTTAATGTCTGGTAAACTTTTTCTTCCCATGATAAAACAACCTTTGCCTTGCTTTCCTCGTTTTTGGCAGTTTTTTTGCCACTATTATTGCTTGAATTGTTGCTACTATGATTGTTATTGCTAAACACAGGAATTTTTTTACCACCTTGTACTGCATCTAAAATAGCATCAATTTCACTTTGTTCGGTTGGAACGGAAAATTCAAATGATGCTTTTGGAATAAATGGCATCCATTCAAATGATGTAGATGCAGTTGGAGAGGATGATTTGAATTTCACACGATATGCAACGTTGCTTAACATTTCCCCAGTTTTTACAATATCATTGATTAATATATCTCCACTGAAGCATAGACCAATTGGATTTCTACTACCTGCGCTCATCGCACAGTTGGACGTGCCAAATAATACAACGCGATCACCTTCATCCATACCAGTTGTTAATTTTGCTTTAGTACATAAATGTGGAAATAAAACTACACGCGCAGCATCAAAACCATCGTTCCATGGTGATGTTGCACATCCACTTGCATGGGAAGTCCATTTCTCATTTAATTTCAGTTCACTTTTCATATTTTCATATGCAGCTTTAAAGACGAAATCAAATGCTTTATCCCATTCTAATAATGTTTTTTTCGTAATGAAAAAACGTGCGTGGCCACGATCAACAACAATTGCAATGGCTAAATCATTAATTCCTTTCTCAACGTTTTCACATATAAATAATTTTTTCAAATCTTTGCTTGTGCTACCACCGTTAAATTTTTCAAATGCAACACATGCAATTTGTGGTTGTGATACACACATTTTTTTATTGATAACCTGTACTTTCAATAAAACTGATGCTTTATCAAACGTATTTGGCATTTCAATTTGTGATGGGTCAGATGCTATATATGTTTGAATAGCATTCGCAATGTACTTGTTCTTAGCTTCTTCTGAAGTTAACTGTGCAAATCGAGAATATAACGATGGAACGTGCAAAGATCGTGTTTCTGAGTTATTTTTGAAACCAATATTAAGCGTTGCACCATCACTTCCAAAGGCACACTTTGATGAATCAACATTTCCTAGTTTCATAGCCTCCAAGACTAAATTTTGTGCGAATTGACTAACTTCCTCGCGTTTTTTCTCTGTCTCTTTAATTGCTGATTTTATTGTTGCTCGGCCTTTTTGATATGCCTTTGCAGTTGGTTCAAGTTTAACAGCTTCATCATATGAAGCTAAAGCATCTTTTAACCTACCATTGGCTTGCAAAGCAGTTGCACGACGTACCCATCCTTTTGCAAATGTAGGATCTATATTTACAGTCTCATCAGCATCTGTAAATGCTTCGTCCAATTTGCCAAGTTTATAATGACACAATGAACGGTTACTGTATAATAAAACAATTTGTTTCCTAGCTTCCTCGTTGGTTTCATATATTTCTTTCGAAGCTTCAATTGCCGTTGTATAATGTTTTATTGCATTTTGATAATCTTGCTTTTTAAAAAATTCCGTACCAGTTGCTTTTGTTGATAATACAAATTCCATGATAGTTGTTGTTGTATTGACGTGTGTGTTTGTGTATATATATTAATTAACTTCTGGTATCTATCTATATATATATATTGTAAGAATATAATCTCTTATCTTATATATATACCTTTCCTCTTGTATACAGTATGTCTTTTTAGTATTAATACGTATAATTTAGTAGATTATGAATATATATATATACTTTTTGAATGGTTTTCAATGATGTGTGTATGCTATTATAAAGGTTTTTTTAAATGCAATAATAATAGGCGGCTGTTTATAAACTAAAACGTTAAACGTTATTCAAAATTTATAAAACCTTAATCTTCCCCTGAAATTAAAAGAAAAAATAAATCTAAATCAGAAGAGGCCAAAATGCCTTTTTTCCAGGTTTATGTAACTTCTTATTTTCTAGATTTCCATATTATTTTTTCAACACTTTTTTGGAGGAATATATATTTATTACAAAAAATAACTAATTCAACAATTCACATTTACATTATTATTATTATATTTCAAACAAAACAAAAGCAAATCATATGAAAACACAAAACTTATCAATAAAAACAAAGGAGCGCAATGACAGATTCGCCCCCCAGTTCAACATGGCTGTACATATTAAAACAACAAGAAATGGAAACGTTGCAACCAATGCAAGTTAGACGTGTAAATATACCAACGCATCGTACAAACACAATTCAACAGTTTATAAATAATAATAGTGAAGATAATAACAATAGCGATAATTGTTGGTTAGAAATTGATCCACCTGAATTACCAGATAAATTACGTAATATCAAACCAAAAAGCATTCGTACGATCATTGCTAGTAATAGAAATAATAATGGTGATGGTATTAGCAATAGCAATATATCAAAGAAAAGGTCTCTTGAGGATAATGCGGCTTCTGCTACTACTAACAATAATGCTAAAAAACAAAAATTATTATTAGTAAATAAATGGAAAGATTCTATAGACAATATAATATCAAAATTATCCAATCAACAGGAAAGAGGTAATGGTGCCAATGTAAATAATACAAGCAAAGTAGAAAATATTGTAGAAATAATTCAAGAAGCTGCTAGTCAAAGCATATCTCAAAAAAATATGAAAAGTATATGCAAAATGCTTCAAGTTCATTTTGGGGAAAATGATGTTGAAATTTTAAATTTTTTCATTTCATTAAGTGATAAAATTGGTGGCACAAATTACAATACAATAGTTAATACGATTATGTACCCGCGAGCAATCTCATTAAAACGCACTGCATCTCGCTCCTTCATGAATGCAATTAATGAAATTCATAAAAATGGTTCAAGAGCTTTGCTTACAGGAATTATGATTCCATTAATTACGATAAATATAAAGAATGATAATACAAATCGAGAAGGATCATTACATATGAATTCACGCTCACCACAGATTGAATTATTAACTCGTATATTGAAAATTACTACTCCATCAACTGCATTACTGTTCCTTTCTGCATCTTTGACCGAAGTAGATCAGCAAAAACATAATAAAAAGATGCTACCATGGAATGAATTTACTTTCCCATTGTTGAAAACGTTACTATCAAAGCCATTTGATTTAAATAATGATAGTAATAGCAATATGTGTAAAAAATTAATTGATAAAATTGAGAAACATTCAAAAGAATTTTCAAAATCGTTGAAATTTGTATCTGTCATAAATGCATTAATAGTGAAACACAAAGAGGTAGCAAAGGTATATAAAATCAGTTTAGAAAGAGCTTTGGCGAATACGAACACGTTCTTGAGTAAGACTAGTTTAAAATTATTAAACAAATTGTAAAAGAATAGCGCGCGCGCGCGCGCGTGTGTGTGTTAAATAATAATCGTACTTCTACCCTTGTTCGTAAAATAAACTGTACAAAACTGTATCATACACATCTCTCTCCTAGTCATACTTTTTTTGCAATATTTTCACGCCAAAATTGCTAAAAAGACGACCCACCCCTCTAAATGACCTACCCCTCTTTTCTCTATTTGAAATTTTAGTTGTAATAAAACCTAGTCAAACTTGTGGCAATTACCTTCTATTACTGCTGCTGCTGCTGCTGCTGCTGCTACTACTAGAGCTTGTTGAAGTCGCACCTTCAGTATTACGGACATTCTTATATGCATCCAAACCTTCTTTAATTTTCAAAGAATATGGTGATTCAAATTTGTCTGTAAAATACATTTGCAATTCATCTGCTTCGCAAATATCTTCTAAATATTTCTTGACTTGAGCATTTCTTGTTCTAATATTAGAAACAAGTCTTGTGGTTTCCTCATCTGCTGATACCCCAAGCGCGTCAAAATCTTCAAATTTTTCCAATGAAGCTTGCAACGCATCTGTCCATGCTTCCAAATTATAATGGTTGCATTCCAATAAACTTGCGTATTGTGACTCTTTTTGAACATAATATTTTGCAACATAAATCCATTTCAAAGCATTTCGTACTTCTTTCAATGTCTTAGTAGCATCAATTAACGATTCAGACTGTGCATATGCCGTATTTGAATTTAAATCTTTTTGCCAATCACCAAATTTTTTCATTCTATTGTTTGCATGTCCAACACTTGATTCTTGAAAGTTAAAACGTTCAACGTGAAATTCATATTTCTTCAACGCTTCTTTTTTTGATTCTTCAAAAGTTTTTGCTGCGAACGCAACAGCACTTTCGCCTGTTAATTTCCCAGATTTTCCTAATTCTTCGTATTTTGTGCATGCGTAGAAACCTCCTGTACCATTTCCATGTTCGCTCCATTTTCCTTTACAAAGCCAGCAAAATTCGTATCCGCAACCACCCTTTTCTTTGTAACATGTAACATGCATGCAGCCACCATCTTTCCAAATACGTTTCTTGCATTTAGGGCATGATTTTACATTTTGATCAGTCCATAAATCAGCACGTGTTTTACCTTTAAATAATTTTCGTTCCTGGACACTCCACGCTTCTGCATTTTCACAACTCAATGGATTATGATCTTCTTTTAAGCACCCCCAACAAAATACATGACCACATGGACAATCAACTTTACGAGTTACTGAGTTTATCTTTGGATAATGAAATACTTGTCCACATCCTTTAGGGCAATAATTAAAACATTTATTTTCATTGACATATGATTGTAAATAAAACTTTTGAAATGACTTTAAAGATGGTGGTGTAGAAACCGCTTTTACCAAATCTTTTGTAATAATTTTTTTACATTGTGGCGATGGACAACATGTAAATACACTGTGTGGACCACTTTGAAATTTACTATCAAGATGGTTTTGCCAACAGGATTTACAATAGTAATGTTTACAAGACAATGCCGCTGTCAATTCTGTACATGGTAATTTCTTTAATTGAGCATATGTTTTTTCACTTCTTGCTCTATCATTATTATTACTAGCGTTGCCATTTATATCTGACAATCTTTTCTTTGCTTTTGCCAAGCCTTTTGCAGGATTTTTAGCCCCTAATTTCTTTAAATGCTTAAAAAAATCGACTTGACGATTATTGAACATCTCCCCACACGCATCATTTAATGAATGTCCCCAATTAGGTACGATAAATAATTCTGATATAGCTTCACATAAATGTAATAATGTATTCATAGGTGACCAATCAGAATTTAACATCGATAAACAAACTGTACCATCATCAGGACTAATATTTGGATGAAACACTTTTTTCGAATCATCAATACATACAACAGATTTAGGTTGTGCAAATGGATATTCACTTACTGGTAATGTTATGGAAAAGCGCGAGACAATGCCGTCCCACATGCCTTTACATTTAATGGTAATTTCAAAAATAGATATATCTTGTTCATTTGGTAAATTCACTTCGAATTTTTTCATCAATTCTTTAAGTTGCCTGTTAATTGCTTTGACACCTTTCGTTGGTTGCACCTTTTTACGACGTTTTTTAAGTGGTTGAGATCCAGTAGTTCGAATACCTTCCTTAACAGCTTGTTTTTGCAATAATTTATCAGGGCATCCATGGCATATTTCACATATACCTTCACTAATCGACGATATTTCATCGTCGAAATGTAAAGGACCGGCCTTTGGTAAACCAGCTTTAGAAACTAAGATATCACGATTTTCTTGTATCAATGCATCTGTTGCGCCTCTCCACCAACAATCGATTATATGTTCTGAATTCCAATGATGTGATAATAACAAGGTTGCAGCAAATGAGTTTGAAACACCGCAACTATCGATTACTCGCTGAATTTCCCTTTCTTTCAAAGATGGTATTTGATCTTCCTTTAATAATTCATATGAGTCTGTACGTTTTAAACCTTGTGGCTGAAACTTCCCGCCTGTACTACTACTACTGCTTCCGGACTTTGCACCACCACTACTAGAACCACTACGTTTATTGTTATTATTATCATTATCACTATCGTCATCGCTATCATCATCGTTATACTCGTACTCATCCTCCGAGTTCGAATCATTATATACATACTGTTCACTGTTGGTATATTAGAAATTTATATTTACGTATTGTAATATAGTTTGTTAGTTAAATTTGTATTTTGAAATCAGATTTTATAAACAAAAATAGAGATTATTATAATTCTTGACTTACTCATCATCATACGATTGTTCATCATCGCTTCCAACTGCCATAGAAGCCATAATGCAATTTTTTTTTACACCCGTAAATTTGCTTGTTGCTTTTTTCAAAAGATCTTTCTTCTTTTTTATTGTTTTCCTTGTTATCTCCCTCCTCCCAGAACTCATGAACATGCTTTTTCATTTTCGATTATAAATTATAATAATAAATGGTTTTTTTAGTTGATATTATATGTTATAATAATAATACATCATTATTTTGTGTGTGATGATTGTGTGATGTTAATGTGCTGGTGTGTGCTGGTGTGCGTTCCACCAGGTTCCAGCGTTGCATCTTTTTGTTTTGAAAAAAGAGCTGCGCGGAGAGAGACGATGTTGGTTGATTATTGTGGTGTATACCAGGTAATATACTAATATTTAATAGGTACAATTAAGATGGCCACATAAGCCAAAAGATAAAAAGACCAACATCACGAAACACGAGCGCAAGAGTGCAAGAGTGATGGAGTGCCAGAGTGCAGTCGTGCAGTCTGGTACGTAAAATTATGGAAAAAATAGTCATGGCTGCAGTTGGAGGAAAGCAATGTAAAAATTAAAAGCGTAATCATATACCAAAAGGGGTGTAAAAATTACTTTTTGCAAAATATGATTTAAAAGGAGTGGTGTTATTAATTTACGTTCGAATTTATGATGCTTAACCCACTTCTTCGTCACTATTGATTTTCTTGTCGACTTCAATTTCTAAAGATTCTACTTCAACTCCATTGTTTGCATTAGCTTCCTTTGCTTTCTTGGCCTTTTCATGAAATGACAATAATCCCCGTAATTCACGACTTTTCTTTCCTTTCTGATCAGTTGTATCTTCCTTCTTAGCTTTATTCTTTAAATCATTCCAATAGTTGTAATTACTAAGTCCAACTTGTAACAATGGATCAAGTTCAACGGCTAATTTAACAGAAGTTTGCCAAAATGGCAATACTATAAATTCAAAGAAACCAACTTGATTTTTTGGCGTATCGGGTTTACTCCTGTCCATAAATGGCGAAATTGGCATACCTTGTTCTTTTTCTCTGTCACCTTGTCTAAAAAATTCTTCAACAATACGTTCTGTCCATTTTTGATGTAAAGGTAAATCTTTCAGACTGTGACCCACGTCGCAAAGCTTTACAATTGTTTTCATGAAAATCATTGGTTCATCTACAGCAAATTGTGTTGTTTTATTATTTAATATTTTTAATTGTGCTACAAACGCCATGTGTTGCGCTAAATCTGTTGCTAATATCATATCAATGACGAGGCGGCGAAATTCAGTATAATCTTCATTTGAGAATGGTTTGAAAAAATTTAAACTGTGGCCTATTTCAAATGCAGTGGATGCATGCATATGTTCTAATACAGAACTATCATTGTATGTAATGGCTAGTTTATTTTTACTGCGGACTAAAAAATTGTTTGATACACCTACATGGCCAACATCATGAACTGCAGCCGAGAAAAAGATTGCAAATTTTTCCAAATTGGAAAATGTTTCCCCGAATTTCAAGACGTTGACCATGTAGTGTGTACCATATAGAACATCGGCAGCGTGAATTGAATTGTGATATGGATTGTCCATGTAAGACTCTTCTATCTTTCCCATAAATTTCATTAGCTTGTTGGCCTCAATATTGAAAGGGTCGCAGATAATATCATTTTGTATAAATACAGTAAAACAAACAGATTGCAATGGATGCCCATACGAAGCGGTAGCAAGATCAAACATGTCTACACTCCATTGGGATGCATCTTTCATGACGTTTTTTGTTTCGTCGTTTAAATATGCTACAACGAAATTTTTCGTCTCTCTCCGTCGTAGTTGTCTTTTTTTACTACTTGGGCTATCATCCATACCGCTATCATTGGAAGTTCCATCGCTTTCATAGCTGTCTCTTCTAGCTTGATCGTTGATATTTGAACGGCGATTCCTATTTGGATCTAATTCCAATAGCCATTTCTTCACAAGATTATCATCAGAAACAAGTGCTAATTCTCGTTCTAAATCTGGCTGATATGCTCGGACATCAGCTTTGGATAAGTCTGTTGCTATTTGCTGCAAAGCACTTCGTTCTGATTCATTTTGCACTATATCGGATAAATCACTTATTTTTCTAATTACACGCTCCAATTTTGATTGAACTTTAACAGCAACTTCAGAGCTTCTATTTCCAGAATGGTTTGCTCTGAAAGCTTTGTCATCATCATGATCTAATTTGACGTCTTGAAAGCTGCTCATTGATATGTGTCTAATCATCACAGATCTTAATGCGTTTGTTCTACGTGAAGCTTCTGTAATAGTGGATACTGTTATTCGTTGATTTTGATCCCATTTATGTGCGACGAAGCATAGTACCAAAAATATACTAATTTCAATTAATAAGTCACCTACGGGTATTTCCGCAGCATTAGTAATACTATAAGAAACACATAATAAAACGATATGAAGTATTTCGCATATTACCGCAGCAAGCGTTGCCCACAAAACACCTATTCCACATATCATACCAGATAGCAAGGCATAGGTTGGAAAAAAGTTGTCGTTCGTATCGAAAACTCGAGATACAAATGCATTAACTAAAACAATACTGGACAGCTTTGGATCTAACTTCAAGGATGACTGAAAAGGTTTACTTGTATATTGGGATATTTCAACTGCTGACAGACTGTTAATAGTAGTATCTGTAAGATTCCAATTTTGGTAAAATAAACTAACGTCGTTTACATTAGAATATACTGCGAGTTCCCTTTTCTGGAAAGAATATATAATTGCGGTAATAGCATGCATAGCGATGAACATGGTAGTACATTCTTTCCACTTTGTTGGAAAGAAATGCATACAAGGCAATAAAATTAACGATATAAACGTACAAATCACTCTTATCATACGTATAGTTTGCATATCAGTATGTGCGAGTCGACTACTTCCATCAAACCATCGAATAACAGTAATTATAGCATGGGCTAATCCAGCTACTGCACAAAACAACATCGCCCGTGGCCGTATATGCGTCTCTCCATATTTTTGATATTCAGCTTCTCTTTCAAGGGATATAAAACGATTCGATATTAAGTGTATCCCTTTTTGTGTTGCATCTTTCAACAGCAAATTCCAAGATTCCCGTACATATTTATTCCAAGATTCCCGTACATATTTAGAAACACGGCTTGCCATGACAATAATTTTAATATATTACCCACTATCTTCTTTAAACTGTATAAGTAAAGGTTATATATTTTAGAAATGAGATACGCAGTTGTATGTATTATGTATATTGATATTAAATTCCATTATACTTTACTGATTATACTGTACATTGCATTATTGTAATCAGAGAGAAATATATCTCTATTTTTTATAGCTTTACCTTTACTACTTCTTCTGGTGTCCAGTGTGCCTGGTGTGCTGGTGGTGCTCGTTGGCCCGGCGGTCTCCTCACTCTGTGGGTGTGGTGTGTGGTATCTTCTTTTCTTAATAGGAGGAGATTGTTTTGTTGATGTTATACGAGGCCACACAAAAGGCCTCGTATTAATAAATATTATATTTAACATGTTATTAATACTGTAATATGCAAACGATAATACATATAATACTATGATTTGTACTACTACTACTACTATTAAACTAAAAAGGCTGTGTGTCCTGGTTGTCCGGTTGTCAGAGAAGGTGCGAAGATCCAAAACCACAAGATGGCTTTCCAGCTTTCAGTTGTGCTGATGATAACACATAGAAATAGCATTAGGCGTAAAAATCGACTTAGGAAATTGAAAATTGTTTTTAAAACTACAATTATTTTTTTAGTTTTTACACAACACACACGGCTAATCTCCAATATTAAATATATCATATATATATGATATATCATATGCATATTATATATATAATATTACACAATTTATAATATTATGTACGTTGATGTATTTTAATCTTTTGTACGAGACAAAGTCGTAAAACACGAGAGAACAGCACCTAATCATCATCATCATCGTCATCGTCATCATCTATTATCTTTGCAGCTACTTTTTGTTTTTTTCGCACTGGTTGTTTAACTATTTCTTCGTCGT
>JACKZZ010021609.1_pt1 | contig 19033 bp, 30 predicted proteins | sample 8027871 | NCBI WGS metagenome assembly JACKZZ01 (sample SAMN15724774, study PRJNA655200) | protist metagenome | isolation source: fluorescence activated cell sorting (FACS) single amplified genomes of... | place: USA: West Boothbay Harbor, Gulf of Maine | collected 2000-07-19
GAGGTAATAAATTTAATAGGATCCTATTACTTAATATTTTCAAGGAAAAAAAGATTTTTTTTCTTTACATATTTTAGACAAAAGTCGATTTTTGGACAATCTTCCAAGAATTTTTGTCTCCCAAATCAAATTAGGTGGCCAGAATATGGTTGTTAGTGGTATTAGTCGTAGTGGTGCGCATACTGGTGGTTGCACGACACCACGTAGTCAAGCTGCTGCTGTAGCCGCAGCTTGTGCAGTAAAAAAAAATTACAATTTTTTTTGGAGCAAAGCGAAAAAACATTTTTTTAAAGGAAATTTAAGTCTTTTTAATAGAGGAGTTTTTGGACCAGAATTTTAAAAATTTTAAAAAAGCCAAAAAAAAAGCCCCACCCTGAAACCCTTCAGATCTCTGTGTTTTTATCCACAAAATTTTTAACTTTTGAAGAAATTCAAAAAAAATGGCACTTTTACTTTTAATTTTTGAAGAAAATTTAAGACAAATAAGTGATTTTTTTTTGACCAGGTTAGACATCAACGAGAGGGTGTTGTTCGGAGTGTTTTTGTGAAAGTTGCACCAGTATTAGAGTCTTTAGATGAAGCTCCAGATGAGGATGATCCACAGAATGGAGCGGGCGTTTCTTTACTTGGGTAATAAATTATAATAACGAAAAATACCTTAAATTATATTAGCTCATTTTTGTAGATAAAAAAGCCATTTTTCTTCAAAAAACCGCGCAAAATTTTTTTTGAATTTTCAAAATATTTTAAAAAAAAAAAGTGGAGAAAAAGATCCATTTTATCAGAATCGTCCGAATCTAAACAACGCGTCAGAAGGACAAAATCAAATGAATGGAGGTACAAATTTGGAATCTAATAATAACGCCGGGAATGGTACTGCAACGGAATCTAATCCAGGTGACAGCAATACCAATGCGATCAGTTCAACATTGTATAAGTTTCAGAACCCAAGATTTAGAGTTTAAAAAAAGGATCATTAAAATTTTAATAACATCTCAAATTCTTGCAGTTTTATTTAATTGATATTGAAAAAATCCATGATCATAAATGTCAGTATTTCTTTTTAAAATATAATTTTACAATTTTTTTTAATCATATAAATCTTTCGAAATTAATAGACTTCCTAGCAGCACAGTTACTGCTACTGCTGTAGCTACCAATGGCACTGTAACTGCTGCTGGCACGACTTGTGAGGAGGATGCAGATGCCGTGGCTGCTGAAATAGCCGCTCTTCAGGCTGAGGCTGAGGAATTGGCGGCAGCAGGATCGCGCGCAGGATCGGATGAAGAAGCGGAAGGTTCGAAAATAAAAACAGATGTTAACAATGCCGAAGAAAGTACTGCTGCTACGGCTCCCGGAGCTGGAGTAGACGCAGGAACAGGGAATAATAATAATGGTACAAAATCGAGAAAAATTTGATAATTTTTGGAGACGATCTCTAAAAAAAGATTTTGCTGTGGATAAAAACACAGAAATCAGAAGGGTTTCAGGGGCGGGACTTAAGATGAGACTTTTGGCGGTGCTGCTGGGGCTTCGGCGATTGACGGACCTAATTTATCTGATCCTAATGTGCGTTTTACAATGCTTTTAGCCGCTGCGGATGAGGCTCTTGAAAAACAACTCTCGTCTAGTGCTTTAACAGCAGCGTATCGACGATTTCGTGGGTTTTACTTTGATTTTCCTCCTTGTCTAGGTGATTACGAAGGATTGCGTGAAAGTGTGGGATCTAACCGACTTTTAATCGATTGTTTTTCAGCTAGTTTAGAAAATGTGCGTCTATCCTCCGTGCAATTTTATCGAGTGATGCTTGGAGGAGGGGGTGGAGGTTCTAGTGCTAGAAAAGAGTCGGAAGACCCGGGAAAAGATGGGTCCGGGGGTAGCAAGTCAGCCACAGGTTCTTCAGGTGGTGCAACATCTGGATCCAGTGGATCTCAGTTACAGGTAGCATCCTCTAAATCTAAAATTAAAGATTTGAAAAGGGTGTGTGTGTTTTTTTTAACTTTTCCAGGGAAAATGCTGTTTTTTTGCTTTTTTCCAAAAAAAAAATTCTTTTTAAAAATTAAATTCAGGTGGCTTCCTCTAAGAGTAAATTAGAGAATTTGAGTCTATTGGGTTATGGATCAAAGAGTAAGTTATCAAAAAGTTCGGCTAGTATAAAATTAGAGCTTTGAAAACGGCGGTTTTTTTTCTTCACATTTTGCAGAGAAATTGCTATATTCTTGGTTATTTGTCCAAAATTTTGTAAAGGCAAAAGCGGCGGTTCCAAATCCATCGGTTCTAAAGCTATGGGCTCGAAGGGTACAAAAAAAAAAAATCGCATTATTTTTTGGACAAATCGAAAAAATGGCATCTTTAAAGGAAAAATAAGGGTAAATAGAGGGTTTTTTAAACAGGGGTTCTTGGTAGTACGAGCGGGTATAAAGCAGGTAAAATTCTTGATTCAAAATAATTATTTTGAAGAATCCCAAAAAAATTTTCGCGATTTTTTGAAGAAAAATGGCTTTTTTATTGGCAAAAATGACGTCAATAAGAGTGTTTTTTAAAGGTAAAACAGCTAACAGAAGTATGTTCACAAAAGATGAAACTTTAGTACCCGTATATGTTTCTCCCGAACAGCTAGACAGAGTTGACATGGGAGTCGAGGTTAAAGACAACTAAAAAAACCCTTATTTTTAGAAATAAAAAAACCATTATTTTCCAAAAATTTCGCGCAATTTTTTTTTTTTTTTTAAAAATAAATTATAGGTCACCGTTACTTTTAATTTTTTCGAACATTTCTATTCTGTTGAACTGATGCGATGGTTGCCCTTCGAGCTTGTGTTAGGTTGTGGAACAGCAGATGCTGCCAGAAGTCTACTATGTGGTGGATCGACTAGGAAATTACAGGTATTAAAATTTCCTATGAGTTGATCTGTCACCATAATAAAAATGTACAAGATGAGAACATCTGAAATTAACAGTGACACTTGATTTGTTTTATACTAATTATATGATTATAAAAACCCCCAGCCGTGTGATATTTTCGTGCCTACTAAGGATACTGTTCGTTTGCATTATCTAATGGACCTTGTTACTTCATCTAGACCACATTTTTTAGCACCGGCTGGCTGTCAAAGTGTCGGCTTTCTTACACGCCGAATTTTGGGGGAAACATCGATAGCAATAGAGACTGCATCTGCTATATCACATAGTCTAGGTGTGATAGACCCAACAAGTTGTCCACAGAAGTATGGATCTGGTCCAGTTTTGAGAAAAACGACATTTCTCAAAGGAAAATTTGATAATTTTTGGAAAGATCTCTAAAAAGGGATTTTTTTGTGGATAAAAACACAGGAATCAAAAGGGTTTCAGGGTTCTCAATAACTCAGGTCCTGTCACTCACGGTAGTCAACGTAGTGGACCTGCTACCAATGTTTCGTCGAGCTCTACTAGCATCAGTGAGGCCCAGGAAGGACTAAGCAGTCTTGCTCGTTTTGGACTCGATTGTCTACCAGATGATTTTTTGCAAAAATCAGATTTGAGTTGGGAATTTGGTATGCGCACATTACTGAAAACTGCAGCTGAGGTTGAGGCAGAAAAGCAAATATCATTACTGGCGGGATTATCAGGTGCAAGCACGTCAGGTATGGGTGGAATAAGTTTAACATCTGGATTAAACGTACTAAAATTTCCAAATTTGGAAAAAAAAAATCTCAATATTTTTCTTGAAAGAATCATTTTTCCAAAAAATTTTATTAAGGAAGCTTTAAAGAGAAGAAATGAACTTAGGGATTTTCTTAAAAAGGTCGGTAGCTCAAATTCGCAGAGCCAGAGTGCTGTTAGTCTTAGCTCCACCACAGCTTCTCGAAAAGGTCATCAAAAACTTTCGAGATCGCGTCGTGCCGAACTGGAGGCAGTTGCGGCCGATCGGCGGGAGAGACAAATCCGTATACTTCATAAATTTTTGGCTGGTACAAGAGTTCTTCCAACACCCGGTTTAAAGGCGGATTTTGCACGAGCGATTGAGATGCAGAGTAACGGTTACTATAGCTCTTTATCAGGACCTAGAAAAAATAGTGCTGTTGGACCCGGTGTTAATGAAGAGGCTGAAATGTTAAGTCATGAACTTGCAGGGGAGCGTGTTAGGTATTTTTTTACATTAAGATAATAGAGTTTGAAAAATTTAAGGGCCTTTTTTTTTTATTACGTTTTTGATTCAAAAAGTCCCGGTTTTTTGGAATTTTTTTGGAAATTTTCAGTTTACTTTTTGCCTCTGGTGTTGGACGTCCGCATTTTGCTGTACATGGTCCAGTTGGGAGTGGTAACAGTTTTTTTACGTTTAGGATAAAGAAAACTGACCAATTTTTTTGGTTTGAGTAATAAGAAACTTCAATTTTGACTACCAAAACTAACTCTGTTTAAAGGTAAAACAAGTGCGGTGAATGCCTATTGGCGAGCAAAATCCTTGGCGCAGTCTGCTAATGAAATGAGTGCAACATTGGATGCTATGGGAGTTGGTGGATCGGGGGGCCCAGGTGGAACGCGACGCGGTAGTACAGGAAGTAAGGGCACAACTGGTACTCAATCACAGCCACAACGAGGTTACACAGAATCAGAATTTGGTAAGCCTGGTCAAAAAAACCCCAAATCTAAAACAAAAAAAATCTAAAAAAGTAAATTTTCAAGAAATTTTAGATTTCGGAAAATTTGGATATAAAAAATTGGGAAAAGATTTTAGAGAAATTGGGTATGTAACTGCGAACCTTTAAAGGGGCAATGTTTAGGTCAGTAGAACGGTTTAGCTCCCGCCTGATCCTTGGTTTAGGGGGGATAGAAATAACAGATTTCTTTAGGAAACTGCTAAAGTGACAGGGTTGGTGGTGGTTCATATGAAAGTATTTCGCCTGGACGCTCATGGAACAATAGCGGTTCTTTGGAGCATGTGCAGCTTTATCTATCGTGTGTGCTTTAAAAAGGGTTCACTGCTATGACTGCTGATCCGAGATATTTTGACCGCAGATGTTATGGTGGCGATTCGTATGAAATCATTTCGTCTGGACGCGTATGGAACAATAGTGTGTTTTTAGAGCGCGCGCAGTTTTATTGATCGTGGGTCCTTTAAAAAAGTTTCACCATTATGACTGCTGACCCGAAGCGGTTTGACCACATAATTTATGGTCGTTGGTCGTACAATAGCGCTTCGCCTGACCACTCATGAAACAGTAGCGGGTGTTTAGAGCATGCGCAGTTTTATCTATCGTGTGTCCTTTAACAAAATATCACTGCCATAACGGCTGATCCGACACATTTTAACTACAGACTTAAGGATTACGGCTCGTATGAAAACATTTCGTGTGGACGCTCATGGAACAATGTGCGATCCTTTTTAGCGTCTGCAGCTTTGCCTATCGTGTGTCCTTTAAAAAAGTTTCACCGCTATGACGGCTGATCCGACAGATTTTTACCACAGATTTTATGATTGCGGCTCGTATGAAAACAAAGTGCCTGGACGCTCATGGAACAATAGTGGCATTTTATAGCGCATGTAGCTTTGCCTATCGTGTGTCCTTTCAAAAAGTTTCACTGTTATGGCTGCTGGATGACTTTTTTTATGAAAATTCCCGAAAATTTTTTTTGGCTTCATTAAATTTGGTACAGCCAACGATACAGCAACTCGTCTACTCAGATTATCGGCAGACTCATTTATTATGGGAGATGATAATTAGTATTCATAGATGAATATTAAAGTTTTATTATAAAAATGTTATTTTTCGTTTTTATGTTAAAAAAAGTGCCTTTTAAATTTGATGATTTTTTGATTTTTATTAGAACAATCTTCTTTCCAAATTCTAAAAAAACAATAGTTTTTGCGGATTTGATTCATCTCAAAGTGTACTAACAACTCTGAATAGATCTAGAAATTCTGGAGCATCAAAATCTACTAAAATGTTTTATCATAACAGTGGGATGAATTGTATCTGTTCAAATAATATTTGTTCAAAAAACACCCTTCTTATTTAGCAAATCAGTTTTGTAAATATTGAAAAAAACCAAAATTTAATTTATTTTTCAAATAATTTTCAAATATTATAAATTAATTTTTTGTGGGTTTTTTCAAAATAATTTTAAGATGCTAACACCGTAGCTCCTTATCATGCTTTTGTGGTACCAGATGATCAGTACGATGGTAAAAATATGCATTTGTTAGATGATCCGACACAGGCTAGTCGGGCCCAGACAGGTGGAATAACACTTGGTGGTATTGGTCTGTTCGTTCAAAAAACCCTTCTAAAATTATACAATGTTTTTATTTTTAAAAAAAGCAATTTTTTTCGTTTAGTTCCAAAAAATTTTTTCATTAAATGAAGGTGTTAAAAATTTTCACGAGATAATAGTAGACAAAGACACATTTTTTTCATTTTTCTAAAATCAAAATTTTTAGGTGCAGCAGCGGCTACTGCAGCAGGTCGACGTGGAAGTCTTGTTGGTGGTGGGTCTAGCGCAACCTCAGGGGTGAAAATTATTATTTTGAAAAAGGCAAAAAAGTTGTCGTCAGAGTCTTGGATCATGTTTTAGCCTTGTAAAAACCCTGTTTTAGTTTCTAGCCGATTCTGTAAAAGTTGTGTTTAAATCAGCTGTCTGTGTTTAGCTTTGTTTTCTGAGTTAGACGCAGCCTCGCAGTGACAAATTCAGAACATATTTTGGGTTCCGGAAACACTAAATCCTGGTAGCCGGGGAGTCACGCACCCGGCCTTCAGAGACAGTCACATATCGAAACAGACAAAGGCGAATTTTGCCTGAGTTGATCCTATAATTATTCCTTAGTTTTCCTTTGCCTTATGTTTTATTCAAATTTACCCAAAAGAACTTACTTACCAGATGAAGCACGCGTAACAGATTACTACAATTTCAAATGAAGTTCATAGTGCATAGGCTAAGAGTTTTTAGTGCCTTATACTTGTGCATGGACGATTCCGGTTATTCGACCGGAGAGTGTGTCACCAATACAGAAAAAACATACCACATATCAAAAAAAGATCACAATTTAAATCATTGATTCTGAAAATTCAAATAAGCTGCTCTTGATAAATCAACGAGTCTGAGCTCTGGGTCTTAGACTCATGTTACCGTTTTTATTTTATTTTTGTTGGAGACTAGTACTGTTTTCGTTCTGTTTACGCTTTGTTTTTGAAAACACAATGAAATTAGTGCTGTTTACGAAAACATGATGAAAACATAATGTAAACAAGGTAATGTCGATCAACTATCAATTTCGTACTAACGAAAACAATTGAAAAACTGACAATGTTACCTAGTAGGCAGATTCAGAGTGTTATGGCAGTGAATCTTGATTTCTGATCTTTAAATTGGTCTTGTTACTTTCGCGTCTTTAGTTGTGTTGATATTAGCGATCAGTTTTGTGAAAATTGCAATTATCCAGAATTAAATTGTGACATCCAGCTTCAAATTGAGAGCGCCTTTCATATTCAATACACTAATGATATCCATAATGATAATTCATAACGCTGTGCGAACGCCAGCAGTCCAGTCGGGATCTTGTCACGTTTCGCGTGACACCGATACCAAGCGTTACAAATAGTCTGTGATACTGAATGTCTGAGCCAAAGCTTCGCATGATCATAACGTGTCATCCTCCAGTTGAATCAACTCAATTTTTCGTATGTTCCTGTATTACAAAGCAATGTACTCTGAAACAGCCAGCATCGTCCTCGGGTGCAATCCGAAATCCAAGCGGTGTAGCCAACTTGCTATTTTAACAAGCGACAAAAAAACGAAAACTAGCATGAAAAAAACGAAAACTAGCATTTAACAGGGTGTTTACAAAGCAAAAACATGATCATTGACTCTGACGACAAAAAAAAGATTAATGACAAATTATTTGGAAAAAAAAAAAGTTTTTTTATTTATAAAAATGAGTTAAATTAGGGGTGTTTTGTGAATAGGCTTGTGGACCATCTAGTGCCAATGCAGGTGGCAGACGAGGTAGTATAGGCGCAGTAGCAGCTTCTGGTGGACCTGGTCATAATATATTTTTTATGACAAAAATTTGATAATTTTTGAAGAAGATCTTTGAAAATGACGTTTTTTATGGATAAAAGCACAGGAATCAGAAGGGTTTTAGGGGTGGGGATGTGCTAATATAGGTCTAGGAAGTGGGGTGGGACAAGCAAGTGTAGTACTTGGAGGAGGAGGTTTTGGAGGTCGTCGAGCATCTGCGTCTGCGGCATTGGGAGCGACCGCAAGTACAGTTTTTGGATTTTCGAAAAAAAATGGCTTTTTTATTTATAAAAAAGCTATGCTAGATTAGGAGGGTTTGTTTCGACCGATATTAGGTACAGCTTTTGGAGGATTAAAAGTTAGTCAATCGGTTGGAGCAGGGGTGAGAATTATTTTGAAAAAGGCAAAAACAAATTTCGCGATTTTTTGGAAAAAAATGGCTTTTTTTATTTACAAACATAAGCTAAATTAGGGGTGTTTTTTGAACAGGCTTCAAGCCAAAGGTCTGGAGTCGCAAGTACTAGTTTTGGGCCTGACATCTAAAATTCAATTTTGTTTTGCAGAGAAGATGCTAAGTTTTTTTTTAGCTTGTCTAAAAAAAATTTCATTTTCTTCCAAAATTAAAAATCCAGCCGCGTCTAGTGGCGGAGCAGCTGCTAATACTAGCCTCAATAGTTTTACTAGAGCATCATCAAGTCTAGATAGTAATCGTGGTTTACGATTTTTGGAACCCCTCAGTATGCATCCTTCTGTGAGCTCCACACCTGTTGATATTCTAAGAACACGCTTGATGGGTACCCACCCTGAAACCCTTCTAAATACAGTGTTTTTATTCACAAAAAAAGCCCTTTTCATAGATTTTTTCCAAAAATTATCGGTTTTTTTTTGAAAAGGTGGAGGGGCTGATACTCCACTGACAGTCATCGTCGATGATTTGCACATGGGAGGGAGTTGTAGCTTTGCAGGAGATCATCAGATGATGGGTATTTGAAAATCCCTTTTATTAAAATTTGCCATTAAAGTTCTCTCTAGGAATGCAATATTTTTCGATTTTTTCAAAATTATATTTGCTAATTATTTTCAGAAGGTTTGGCAAAAAATTTTGATGCCGGACGCTGCAACTTCTTTGCGAATTTTTGGAAAAAAGCGAAAATAATGGCTTTTTTATTTTGAAAAATAAGTTAAATAGAGGGTTTTTTTGAACAGGTACAAATTTTGTTGCTGAGAATATCCGTTCTGTTATTCCGAGTTTAGGAAGTAGTAGTCCTTCTACTGGTGGTGGTAAAGCTCTATTTTGTGCTATTGCTCGGTCATTTTCTATAACAGGTCGTATCTCAAGGCATTTTACATCACATTTGCTAGATCAACATGAAACAAATGCTTTAGAACCAATTTTTGCAACTATAGTGCATTCGTGGTTAGGTCCAGACGCTTTAGTGGGTGCCCTTCCACCGAGTAAAGTTCATAGCAGAGCAGGCAGTAAAGGCGGTCCATCTGGTGGACCAACGCCCACATGTAGAAAATTTGTTTGGAAAATATTAATTAAGTCATTTGTTTAAAAAAGTTTTTCTAGATACATTTTTTTTTTTTGTAAAAAAAGCCATTTTTTTCACTTTTTTGCAAAAAAATTGTCAATAAAAATATATATATAAAATTTGTTGAAAAAAGTTTTTCTTTGAAGAAAAATGGCTTTTTTATTTACAATATTTTAGCTAAAATAGGGATGTTTAAATTCGACCTTTTTCAAATTTTGGACCAAAAAGAAATTTAGATTTTTGATCAAAAATTTATAAATTTGTGGCAGCGGTAACTGGTAGACCTGGATCAAAGGCTGCTAATATTACAGCCAGCGCAGCTTTTAATTTCGTAGATCCTGACTATTTACATTTGACACCCGAAATTGGTCTAGCACAACGACGTTTTATTGATGGGATGGTTGCTGCTAGTTGTATTATTAACAAAAATATTTTTTTGGAAAAAAACGGAATGGAATTTTTATTAAGCAAAAATAATAGAAGAGTTTGTTTTGAACAGGTAGAGAATCTGGAAGCGTTTTGGGCAATGGCCTTCAGGTGGGTCCAAGCGGAAGCTGCGCTGGTGCTTGTGCACTGCCATCCTTTGCACGTATTTCTGAAACACTAAAAGGAATATCAGGGGAGATAACTCAGCTTTGTGAGGAGCAAGAAGCGGAGGATGCCGAGCAAGCAGCAGAAGAAGAGGCTAGAGCCAATGCAGATACCTCAGAACCTGGTACAGACGTAGACATTGGTGGGAGTGATCGTACACTAAATGGTTCACAAAAATTATCTAAGGTAAATGATAGTACTTCAGATAATAATAAGACCTTACCAGACTTTGGAAATCCTGGTCTAAATTCTAGTTCTCAGGTTATTGAGCCACGTTTATTAGCCCCTCCTGGTCCATCAGCCACAAAACGTGCTCGACATACACAGATTCTTGCTAAACTGAGAGAATGGTCTTCTTTAAAGTTTTGAATTAAATAAAAGTGGTTCTTCTAAGTTCTTCATGTAAATATAAAACACAGTTTCCTATTTTCTATAAAAATGCTTTTAGATTTTTTTGTTTCCAAATGTTTTTCATTTATTAAACAAAAATATATTATATTAGGAAAGTTACGGCTTTGCGGTGTTGGACTCATGAGACAATACGAGCACGTGTTGACCGAGCTATGCCTAGTCTAATAGCAAATGATTTTGTTGAAACTTTGTCAAATGCAAAAAATGATCATTTTTGCAATCAATTTCGAGAGAAGGAAAATGCCCTGGTTAGTGTTCTGGATGCAACCCGGAAATATGTACTCGGAGCAGAACTAACAACATCAGCACGTCGTTTAGCAGCCATTCTACGAGTAGAAAAGATTGAACCATAAATTCAAAAAAAATTTCTACAAAATCTCTGAAAAGGTCTTTTTTTGTGGATAAAAGAAGAGTTTCAGGGCGGGGCTAATAGTAGTAAATAAATATTTTAAACATTTTTTGCCCAAAAAGGTTGACTCATCCGTGCAAAGAGCCTTAATTCCGAATAAGATTAATCGAAAGCATAATTCAATGTCATCGGGAGGAGGGATACAAAGTAGAAATTTCAATACAAAAAATAGTTATACTAGTAATATGCATGGAAAAATTTCCTTGTCAAATAACAATAATATTTCTGGAAAAAATCGTAATCATGGATCTTCAGATGAACATTCTAGTTTATAATTAAAGTTTTGAAAGATAGAATTTTTTTGGTTTTTTTTCTTGTGGTATGAAATTTTTCAATTTTATCAACAATTTTTTCAAAAAAATCTGAATGAAAAATAATAGATTTGGTGGCAACAGCTTTTTCTGAATTTGGAGAACATGGTGTAGCAGATGTTCTTGTCTCTGATTCGGATGTTAAAGATCTTTTTGTTGCCGAAGCTGCTAAAGGCGGTATATTTCAAGTCTCTTTTTTTAATATTTCACCCTGAAACACCTCTGATTCCTGTGTTTTTATCCACAAACAAAAATTTTTTTTTAGCGATCTGCTCTCAAAATTATCAAATTTTTCTAATTGAGGATGCGATTTTTTTAACTTTTTTTTCGAAAATTGACTATTTTTGTTATTAGACCTTCTTGGAACTGCTGGTTTTCAACATTGTGGATCATCGAAGTATAAAAATCAAGTTTTGATAACCCTAGTTTTTTTTTTTTACATTTTATCTGAAATCGTTTTAATAAATGTTTTGCAGAAGAATTACTATTGTTTTTCCTAAATTTTAGTGGCCTGGCTTATTTTGGTGGGGACTTTGCGAAGGAAATAATCAATGCTGAAGCGCAAAGTGCTAAACTCGATGAGAAAAAGCGTGCTAAGGCGTTGGCCAAACATAAACAAGAGCAAAAATCACAAGTGTTAGCTAGTTTAGGATCAACTACTTCGCAAGGAAGTCGTCCAATAGCCAGTATTTTTGTCCTTGAAAAATAATTTTTTTAAATATTGTTTTTTAATCAAAATTTTAAGGGAAAAAAACATAAAACTTTTGTCAAAAGGTCTTTTGGCGCATGCTCAGGCGGCTGCATCTGGTAGTACACAAAGTGGTGCATTAGGGCAACAACATTTGAATGGTAATAGTGATCAATCTGAATCAGATTCAGATGGTGGTCTTACAAGCTCATCATCCTCCAGGTAAAAAGAGGGTTTTATCTCTTCACTTTTAAAAACGCCCCAAAAAAATTTTTGCGATTTTTTGAAAAATTAAAGCGAAAATAATGACTTTTTTATCTTGAAAAATACGCTAAATAATTATTTGTATTTGCCCTGAAATATGAAATTTCATAATTCATGAAGAGCTTTTTTTTTTAGGCATTTGATCAAATTTGTTTATTTATAGTGACTCGGATTCAAGCAGTTGCACTGGTTTACTCGGCGCTGAAGTTTCCTTGGGTGTTTATCAAGAAAGCTGTTTATTTGGATCTGGACCACCAACATCCTATATAAATAATGGTTATCCAAATAATCATAATAATAATAGTTCAGGAATTTCTTCGAATTTATCAGATTTGAAAAAATCAAAATCGAAATTTAAGTCGCGTCAACGTCCAGGAAATTATGATACTACTAGTAATTCAAATGGTCGACGAAATAATATTGTTATGGAGAAACTATTAAAGCTTATTGATGATTATAATACTGCACAACGTGTTGCAAGTTTAGCTACTGGTGCAGCTCGTGGTGGTCGTCGTGCAAGCGGCATTCAAGGGTTTGAGGCAAGGGCGTCGATTGCTCGAGCTAGTATGCTCGCTCGGCGAGCAAGTATGGGTGGACCAGGTAGAGCAATTATATCATTATTATGTCCAAAAGTTTATTAGACAAAATATTTTTTTCAATATTTTTTTTTGATCTATTGTCTAAGTCTTCGTTGATGCCCGAGGTAATATAATTAGCAGATTTGCAAGTCAATGTGGAAAAAAGTTTTTACTTGAGGACCGCGGTCCTCAACATTTCACAACGTTAATTGATGTTTCCAGTCAGCCGAAGCAGATCTATCACTAGACGTTTTACTATTACTTTTGATTACATTCTTATTGACCTTGCTAAGAGGACTGGCAGATGTGCGCACAATTTTCCTCTGGCGCCTAGGACCCCTTACTAATACTAAACCCTGGTCAAGAATTTTCTTCGCATAGGCAGCATACTGCAAAGCTCCAAAACGCCTAGTAGTGTTGGCCCAAATCGCACTGATAGAAGGATCTCTAGGTAACATCGAGATCGGCACGGGGATCCCATGTGATTTTCCAAGCATCTGTTCCCAATTAGGAACAACTTCCATTTGTATTAGGGTTTTTCCAATGTAGAAATGGAGACCACCCTTGTAGGCATAAAACTGTACCAGGAGGGTATGACTTGGTGGTATGGAGACTTCGACCATCCGGTTTTAAGAAACGGAGCAAGAAATAGGCTAACATCATTTATTCTCTCAAGGACTTAATAAGGCAGTGCCTTTGAAGAACAAACTGAAGCGACGGCTTCTGTTGCCAATCAGCGGATTGGTGTGGGTTGGTGCGAAGACTTCGACTTAATGAGTCGAGACTTTATAACTTTGCGAAGTTTTTACACCCGATAGGGTAAATTCAGAGCGTATGAGACGGTTACTTGGAACCTGCGGGCTGACTAATCCGCTCATATAATTACTTATGGCTATACCTGCCTCCAGAAATTTATTCATTAGAGCGCTACAAGGACCGAAATCTGGCGAACCCTGAGTTTGATAAAAGCTTCGCAACTGAAGAGTTGACAATTTTTCTAACATTATCGCTTCAGCTTGTTTGAAAAGCTCAGATATCTTCATCGTGTTACATCTGCGTTGCCATTCAAATCGCGTGAAATAAAATCAGCCCATCAACGAACTCCAGCTGTGGCTATGTCCCCATTATCATTGTTTTCACAGGCTAGCTCTAGATTTCACGGTGCATGACCTTGGTGTGGCGTATATTCCATTCGGATTCCTGCCGTGGCAGCCGGTGCTTGGACTGCTCTTTGAAATAAAGTGCCGTAGAGTTATATGTTTCTCACAAGCACAAATAATCTCGATATCTCGGCCACGCAGCAGCATTTTTTGAGTTTCTCGCATCACATTTTGTAGATTCCATGTTCGTTCTGGTGCTGGAACCAAAAAAGCACGACCAAAAGTAAAAGGCGATTATTTCTAGAAAAGCCACCATCTGTACCAAATTTGACTCTTCGAGCATTTTATCACTCACTTCCAACTACTATACCACCATCCCTTTGACCGGTAACCTGATTCATCGTCTCCTTATTTTGAGTGTATATCGATAGCATCACCACCTTGTCCATATTGATTGTACCACCCATTATTGTTGTTTCCTGTACCATGACGGTTGGCATGCCATCCACCCCAGACTCCCGTGGCCAAGTTGCATCTAGAACAGATTGAACTGCGAACAAGGCGCACTTAATGTCTATCTCACTTTACCTGTTTGCACTAAAGCTTTTTAGTAATTGACTCCAAAATCGGCGCTAAAAGCTCAGTGCAGCAACCATATAATAATGAGCTTACTGGTCATCCTGAGCGCCCCAAATTTGGGGTGTTTTCGCAGGAAACATCCCCATGGGATCGGAGAGGCCAGCGCCGCGTCCCACTCCCTTTAACAATGTGACACCACTGCCTCCAGGTTAAGTTCCATCTAGACCTCTTGATCTCCAACGCGAGTCTCCTCTAGGATTTTCCCATCTGCCTGGCGGACTTGCAGGGGGTCCTCCAGCTTTACCAGATGTAAATTATCTGTAAGAGCCAGTTCGTAGCATAGTGTGTCACGGATATCGTGTGGCACCAGGTTGAACTTGCGACGATCCGGGAGGCGCTGTGAACTTAGCTTCATGATGAGTACCTCCGGCACCCGCACAAATTGACTCCAATGTAGGGCTCACGTTGGTTTTCAGACATATGTCTAAGATAGGTTTTGGATACTAATTGTTACAGATAGGATACGTTATTCCACCCCTGTCGTATGCTTTTCCGATTCGTCAAGGTCCTCCCATCGTGCAGATAACTTAGCGTGTCCCGCGCATAATCCTCGCGTTTTCGGTCAACGGTGGGGCCCTGTAAACCATAGCGACAGGAAACAGCTTAGTGCCCCAGATAGTGCACACTGACTGTTTCAGACTGTTCTGGGAAGGAGTGAAATTGAACACTGGAGCAGTACGAAATTATTACGTGATCACCCATTTGAAATTTTAATTAAAAATAATAACTGATGTGAAAATACATAGTACAGAGAATTCTTAAGCGAACTAAATTTACGAACGCCATAATGGCAATACCAGCGGATTGCCAAGCTGCATCACCGTGGCTATTTGACGTCCGCAGTAAAACCATGCGTATAAACGCATCACGTCGGCATGATTGGTGTTCGTACCTATGTCCAGCTCCGTGCTGGGCTTTTGCTTACGCCTATCATCGATCAACATGTTATCGCATAATTTAATTGCCAACGGTCTCTCAGCAGCATCGCTCATCATTGCAGACGGCGAAAAAGAGTAGACCCCGATCAGGTCTTGGACCTTATCTGCGTAGAAATAACTGGATCTATCTGCGAACAGTTAAAAAGTTTCTGAGACTTTGTGTTGCTCCTTCCTCTTTGTCTCCCTGTTTTTTTAGATATTTTATTACAAGAGGTTTCGATTATAGAAAAAGTAAAAAAGAAATACAAATCTAATTTTAAATAAACCTTCAATCGTTCAACTCTGGAAGCAACTGCATCAACCTGTAACTAAAGTAGAAAATGATTCTTGTGCCCTGAAACCTACAAACAGTGTCCTCCACTGATTCAAGTAATCGGCGATATATCCGTTACAAGTTCCGTTTGCCCTCTTCCGACTTGCTTCGCCTCGTCGAGAGCCGCCGGGTGCCCTCTGTGATATTCCGGATAAGCTTTACTACTCTTCCCTCGACCAGCCGCATAGGCATGCTTGACCTATGCCTTATGCTGTGTACTTCAGGCCCTTGATCTTTAAAGAACTTTCGAAGAGGATGCGGCGCGTGTAGAGCAAATGTTCAACATCATTGCACCTCCTGGCTGTCGGAAGACTGATTTTAGGTCTGGATCCGACGTGAATTTAAGCGACCCAACATCCTCAGTGGCACCAAATGCACTTGATAAGTGCACTGCTCGAAGGCGACGGATCATCGACTCCTCAGTAGCTTTATTTGCATCTAAACTCGGAACGTCTGCTGTACTCTAGCTTCTCCGTTACAAGCTCAATAGTTGCTCCGCTCCACCGTAACTCACCAAGTTTTGCGTTTAGCTTACTGGCGAGAGTTTCAGCATGCGTCCATAGCGATCTTTTATGATTTTTATCACTAGACATGTTTCCATCCGAAAATACTTGAATAATCATTACCATGTGAGATCCATTTTCGGGATTCGACGGTTTAATTTGGCCAAGATTTCGAAACTCCCATAGGCTGTAACTGATCATTACAACCGACAAAAAAGAGTAAATACGGGCGAAAGTAAATATGACTCAAGAAATCGGCGATATGTCCGTTGCAGTTTCCGTTTGCCTTCTTCCGACTTGCTTCACCTCGTCGAGCGCTGCCTTAACAATTATACTCTAAAAGACCTAATATGCAATGTGCATAGTGGTTCTAAAATTTCAAAATAATTATCATATTATATTCCTGATAAGCTTTACTACTCTTCCCTGGGCCTCGACCAGCCACACCGGCATTCTTGACCCATGCCTTATGCTGTGTACTTCAGGTCCTCGATCTTTAAAGAGCTTTCGAAGAGGGTGCGGGTCGTGTAGAGCAAATATTCAACGTCATTGCACCGCCTGACTGTCGATGACTAATCTTAGATCTGGGTCCGACGTGAATTTAAGTGACCCAACATCCTCAGTGTCGTCAAATGCACTTGATAAGTACACTGCTCGAAGGCGACGGATCATCGGCTCCTCAGTAGCTTTATTAGCATGTAAACTCGGAATGTCTGCTATACTCTAACTTCCAAATTGTGATCGTTGCTGCTATTATGTTGGGAATCTTCAGGCTTGTAATATTGTGGCGCTCGTCTAAAAGTTTTAGTCATTTGAAGACCCAAAATATATAAACTTATTTTAAGCCATTTTTCTTTAAAATGAAAATATTTTACCTCCGAACGTCACGGCTTTTTGCACGTTCTCGTTGTTTGGTTTTTCTTTCAAAGTTTTAGCGGCTCCCCAAGCGTATATCAATTTTTCATGGCGCGATGCTATGTAGTGTAGACTTTCTGCATAGTCCCATAATGCTAAAGTTAGGGTGTCTTCTCTGGTACAAGATGAGTAGTCGCTCCACTCCAAAGGAACACACCAAGTTTGACGTTTAGTGGCGAGAGTTTCAGCATGCGTCCATAAGGATCTTTTTTGATTTTTATCACCAGACATGTTTCCATCCGAAAATCCTTGAAAAATTGTGGCCTTGTAAGATCCGTTTTCTGGATTAGACGGGTTAATTTGGCCAAGAATTCGAAACTCCCATAGGCTGTAACTGATCATTACAACCGGCAAAAAAGAGTAGACCCGGGCGGAAGTAAATATGACTCAAGAAATCGTCGGTATGTCCGTTGTATGGTCCGTTAGCCTTCTTCCGACGTGCTTCGCCTCGTCGAGAGTAACCGGGTGCCCGTAGCGATATTCCTCAACTCAAATTTTAAAAACTTATTATACTAGAGTTGGTTTCTATAGGCACCTCATCTAGAAAATTCGAGCTCGCAGGAGCATCCCCCATCAGCACATATACTCTATGCTGATAAACAGCTAGTGCTGTTTTCTCTTGTTGCTCAAGTGGATTCTGCAGAAGACTCTCTTTGTAGAGCTGACTATCAATGTGAGTGCCTTTAAATTCTTAAAAACATTTAGACCCATGCCTTAGGCTGTGTACTTCCCACACATTCCTATCCCAAGAATCACAAGAATATTGTGCGGAACTAGTGTCGCGCCAAAATTAGCTACCATGCACATTAGACGCTACCCCAGTGAGTACAGTAACACATATCGTAGCCTCAGTGAATCCGGCGTAGAACATAACGATTACCAGCGCCATGAGAGTTGTTGAATGAAAGACAAAGTAAATACCTTGCAGGGAGCTGCTACCTACAGATATGAATGGATTAAAACTGGTGGTGAGTACTATTGCCATAAACATCATTCCAATCTGCAAACCATTTAAACTAGAGTTCGATCTAATCCATTTCTCGATATCACTTCTTTCGGTGTGACCATTGGTTAAATCATAGAGACGCGCCACACTATTCATCATGCACGTTGAAACTAGAGAATCCTGATTCTCACAAGTAGAAAAGTCGGTTTCATCCAAACTAATTTCCGAACCCCATTTTTGTTCATCTTGATCATAGCACATTTTTCCGGTTCCAGATAATATACATCGCCCATGGATACCATAGGCCTCCATCAAGTGGATGGGAATTGATGACGAAATCATAGGGAGAGGTGTAGGAAAACACATCTTTGGATCATGACATCGAAAAGGAACGTTGCTCAGAATGTAGTTGAGAGAATACAAACTGGATTGAGAAAAAGCTTTCGTGAAAGATTCTCTGAATGGAGACTCTAAACTGGGACCTAATCCGTCTTTATGGATTTCATAAGAATATAACTTCACAGCCTCGTCAGTCAATCGATAATCATTGTGTTGATCCCATATGATATAAGTGACTGAATTTGATAAAGCTGTTGGTTCAACCGTTGAATAACACAGCGTGTTATCAGAATCCGGAAAGGGTATTCCAGTACCGGGTAAAGTTAGCCGATTAAACAAATCGACAAGGGGACTACATGTGTCTGATTCTTCATCAGAATTTTTTTTACATGCTTTGATGTGGCTCCCCATACCCTGAGCTCCCATCCAACGCTTCCGACGTGAATTTAAGTGACCCAACATCCTCATAGGCGCCAAATGTTCTTGATAAATACACTGCTCGAAGGCGCCGGATCATCGGCTCCTCAGTAGCTTTACTAGCATCTAAACTCGGAT
>JACKZZ010009013.1_pt1 | contig 19032 bp, 15 predicted proteins | sample 8027871 | NCBI WGS metagenome assembly JACKZZ01 (sample SAMN15724774, study PRJNA655200) | protist metagenome | isolation source: fluorescence activated cell sorting (FACS) single amplified genomes of... | place: USA: West Boothbay Harbor, Gulf of Maine | collected 2000-07-19
GATGATGAAGTGTTTGATGTGGATATAACAATAAAAATGGGTTATGACCAAAGATATGATTTTAAAAGAATATCATATGTAATTTAATAACATACTCTATATCTTTTATCATTAGTTAAAGCATCAAAATTTAATTTTAATACTATTGTTTTTTTTGGATCATTTTGACCAGTTAAATCAATTTTTACAAGATCGCCATAACTAACATTACAATCCCATGTATTCAAACCATCAGTTGTGCTATGAATACTAATTTCTTTTACTCTTTTATTTTGAATAACAATTTTTACGGTAACATCTTCTTGTTCAACATAATTAATATGAAGCGGTAATTGATGATATGTTCCGCTAGTAACCGCAAAATCTTCAACGGTATGTCCTATTTCTTCATCGGGAGTATCTTTTGTAAAAGGGTATGTAATTGAGCTTAACATCGCATTTTTTTCATTTTTCAACCAATAATCAGCTAAATAGATTGGTATACTTTTACCTAAATCCATACATTTAATGTTGGATGTGGCTAGTTTGTTTTCATCGCCACTATTATTTTCGGTTCCAATTTCTACATAATTCCTTTCAAAATTGAAAAAGGGGTCATTTGATAACATTTCTGGACGAGCAATTAATTCACCTTGAACATTTCCATATACTGTATTTTGATTGTTTGGTATTTTACACGCTGCTGATTTGTCGCTTTTAAAATTTTCAGTATCTACATCTTTAGTGAAAAAAGCTGGGTCGTTTTTACAACTTTGAAAGAAGTCAAAATAACCTTTAGTTACCTTAATTCTATTAGAGTGATTATTGAAACTTGTAATAGTGCTAATGTAATTATTTTTATTACTATTCCATGCTATTCTTTTTGCTTTATTATTATGGAATTTGCTATCAGCACAATCATAATATAATGTTCTGTTTCTTTTTTTTTCAATATAATCTTTAGCTGACATCTCTTCGGTATTTTTTTTAAAGATATTCATATATGTATATATTATATAAATTAAAATATTCTACTTTTTATATATGAATACTTCTGATCTAGACATAACCAATTATTCAAGTACAGACTTATTTGATTTATTTGAATTAGAACGTGGAAAGAATTACGACGATTCTATCTTAAATTCCAAATTTGATAAATTATCTAGTAGAATTTTGAGTGATCAAACAATAGATTATCCACAAAAATTGGAATTAATTGATTTTTTAAAAAAAGGTCTAAATAAATTAATCTTTGAAACAGACACATATGAACAAGATTATAAATTGACAGATGGTAACTTTATGCCGAATTTAGAAAAAAGCGAGGTGTATCCTAATAAGCACTTTGTTATAAAACAAAATCCTAAGAAGGGTCTAAGTGGATTAATAAATCCATTAGTAAAAGCTAAAATGACTAAATTGTTGAACATTAACACTCTATTTCGCAAGGATTATTATAATAGTTCTTCAACCGATTTTGTATTTGAATTACCAAATACACTTAATAATGTTATCAGTTTAGCTCTAGAAACCGCAGAGATAGCAAATACTTCAAATACATTATCTAGTAAATTAAAAAATAATGAATTTACAATAGAATTAGTAGATACAGATACTAATGGTAATCTCATAAATAGAAAAAAAAAGACTATTGTAATTCAGGACGGGAGCTATAGTGGAGAAGCGTTGGTTGATTATTTGAATACTAGAGTTTTTGATACTGACCCAGATTTACGAAGATGTGCTTGTATGTATAATTCTCATAATAAAAAAATTAATTTTTTTACTGATCCAATGTTTGTAACAGATATATCAGATGGTGTAGTAAATGCTAGTTTAAATTACAAGTATAATTTAGATTTTAATGTTAATGATAAATCTAATAGATCCATACAAATGAATTTAGGATGGATACTAGGATATAGAAAACAATACTATAGATATGGCGACCATTATGTTCAGCCGAGTGATACTACCCCTAATATTTCTGAAGGATTTAATCCAGAAGCGCCATTTAAAAAAAAACCTAATAAATATATTTATTTATCCGTAGATGCTTTTAATAATAATCATTCGCAAGTTATTTTATCTCCATTTGAAGCATCTGCTTTTAATGATACAAATATTTTAGCAAAATTAATGAATAATTATGGTGATAATTTCAATTATATGTCTGGTAGTTTTGCTTTAGGATTTACTCGTAATTATTTTGGACCTGTAAATATTAGAAGATTAAAAATTAGATTGTTAGATGAAATGGGTAGAGTGTTAGATTTAAACAACGCTGATTATTCTTTTACTCTATCAATCAATCAAATATATGACTTAAATAGAAAAGAATAAATGTTGTGTTATTATATATGAGAAAAACAATGAAAATGAGTAGTTTTTTATTAACAGTTGGATTAGGGTGTATGGGTTTATATGTTTTATTAAATATGCTTAATTTACCAATTGTGGAGGGCATGTCCGGGGGACCTGATGCAAAAACAAAACAAGAATGGACTGAAGCATTAGAAGATAAATACAAAGAATTTCATAAAACGAATGGAAAGTTGGAGAAAGAATATGAGGGAGAAAAACAAAAAAACTGGCGCGCCAATATGGAATGGGATAAAGTAGGTCAAATGTGGATTAGACAGACACAAATGAAGAGAAATAGACTGTTAAATATTTTAAAATGGAACCCAACGCAATTCCATGGACCAGAATCACTTAACAAAAAAGGTAAAGCCATAATAGATAATATTAGGGATTTAGATTATGCTTTGAAAATATATCAAGAAGACCCTAGAGCTAATACAAAAACAGGACCTGCTGGAGGAAAAACAGGAGTAGGTCTTTAAATAAATAATTTAAAAATAACATTACAAATATAAATAATGTTATTTATTAGTCCTCCTTTTGGAAATTATATAAATCTCCCAAAAACTACATCAATACGGGGTTCATTTACATTAAATGAAAGACCAGGTAAATGGCCGCAAATTTTAAAAACATTAAGATTTATTCCATATTTAAATGGTTGGGTCAATAAAATAGGATTGAGAAATCAGGGCATTGATTATGCTATTAGAACATATAAAAAGGGAGAAATTATTAGCATTGCTATATTAGATAAAGAAGAAATACCCCTACTAGTAGAAAAAATACCTGAAGATATGGATATTGAATTAAATGTTAGTTGCCCCAATACTGATAAACATATGGTAAACAAAGGATTGAAACCGTTTATTAATCAAAAAAGAAGATGGTGTATTATAAAATTATCTCCAGTAGAAGAATTTAAAAATGTTAGAATGTTTTATGACCAGGGCTTCAGACAATTTCATTGTTGCAATACATTACCAGTTAAACAGGGTGGTTTGTCTGGTCCTAGTGTAAAAGGTTATTCATTATTTATGATACAACATTTTCGCAAATTTTATGGAAATAAATGTGAAATCATTGGTGGTGGTGGTATCCGGTCATTAAAAGACGTTAAAGATTATAAAGAAGCTGGAGCTAACCATGTATCTGTCTCAAGTTTGGCTTTTAATCCAATTTTGTTTTTGAAATTTTACTGGGATTTTACAAATCAATTTTAATTATAATATCAATTATATATAATTAGAATGAAAACAAGGAGAAAATCAAAAAGGAAATCTCTCCCAGGTAAGACAAGAAAACTCAAATACAAAAACGCAAAAATCAAAAGTAATTTTGATTCAGGTAATATTATTGTAGATAGTATTGAATGTGAAAAAAAAAATGTATTTGCTGAGTTAAGAATAGTAGATGACCCATATAAAAAGAATACAAAATTTAGATATCAATATTGGTTTTATTTTAATGTATCCGATGTTAAGGGAAAGAATTGTAAATTTAAAATAAATAATATACGAAAATTAGATAATGAATGGAATGGATATAAAGTATGTTATTCATACGATAATAAAATATGGAAAAGATGCGATACAACAATAAATAAATCATTAATATGGAAAATAAAACCAAAATATAATAAAATATGGTTTGCTTATTATCCTCCTTATACTTTATCAAAAAAAAATATGTTAATAAAAAAATATAGAAAAAAAGACTATGTAACTCATAAAATAATAGGTTATTCGTCACAAAAGAGGCCCATAAATATGTTAGTAGTTGGTTATGGTTTAAAAAATATATGGATTATAGCTAGACAACATCCCGGGGAAAGTATAGGAAGTTGGATAGTGGAGGGATTTCTTGATTCGTATTTCTCTCCCAAACATAAAAAAGATAGAGAAATATTAATGAGTGTATATAAAATACATATAATACCAATAGCAAATCCAGATGGTGTATATATGGGTAGATGGTATTTACAAAATAAAGGATATAATATGAATAGAGATTGGCAAACAAAAAATTCACCAGAAGTGAAAGCGATATCAAAAATAATAGATGAAAATCCTTATACTGTGGTATTAGATATACATGGGGATGAGGAAGTTAAAAAACATTTTGTATCAAAATCAGGAAGAATTAATGATGTATATGACAGTTTTAATAAATGGATTAATAAATATAATTCAAATTTTCAATTAAAAGATCATTATAAAACAATTACTCACGCACCACATGGAACTTGTGATGGTAAATGGAAAAATTCATTAACAATAGAAGGTGCTATGAAACATAAAAAATTTAATAAAACAGTTCAATCTGAAGGATTAAAAGTTGGAGAAAGTATAATGAAAACATTGAAACATTTATAAAAGCGATGACGAATGTGGAATGTTTCTAAACCAGAAACTAAATCTATTTTTATTATCTTTTGCGGAAAAACATGCTGCTTTTGTAGGTATAGGGTTATTTACTTTACAATATTCACTAACAATTTGAAATTTTTGAGGTTTTGGAATAGCATAATAACAATATCCTATAGGACCTACTTCATCTGATTTTAAATTCCACTTATCTATAACACCCCCGCAAATTGCGTGTTGTATTCTCCATTTTTCTCCACCCATTCCCATACCATCCCATGAATTATTACAATGTTTGAATCTGAATATTGTTGTGAGTTCAGTCGCTTGTTTAGCAGTCCATCCTTCATATTTTGATTCACGTATTCCACTTAAAATTCCAATATATTGCCTCATTCCATCTATTGTTTCAATAGACCCATTTTGAAAAATAAATTTTAAAGATTTAAATAGATAATGATCAAACGGTAATGCTATCAATCTAGTAACCTCTTCTAATACTTCATTAGAATAAAATGGATTATCCAAATCATTATTTTTATCTGAAATTTCTTTTTTAAATAATTCCGGATTAGAATGTTTTAAACATTTTGAACATTTTCCACCATATTCTTTAATTTTATATATTCCGTTTTCACAACATTCATCAAGTTTGTGTGAGTTAGGATTAATTCTTTTTTTATCAGACATAAAGCGAATGCGTTTGGAGTATCTTCTTCCGTTGCTAGTATAAACAGACATAGTAATTAATTGATATATATAAATCATATATTTATATCAATTTACATGCGTAAAAAAATATTATATATTATATCTAATAATTTTAATATGGAAGGGAAGATACTGGGATATTATTTTGTTATAATGGGTTGTGTTGCCTTTGCTTGTTGGGTTTGTCCAATAATTAAAAAGAGAGCTCATAGAATATGTTGTGAATCTAGTGATGAAGAATACGATGAAGAATATGATGAAGAAGAAATGATTACACCTTTAGCATCTCCATCTAGTTCAACAAGTTCCGAAGGAACATATGAATTGGCATTAAAACCTGATTATTCATCTAGTGACGAATTTGAAGATAGATACGTAAGAGTAAAAGTATATAATACGCAACCAAATTATATTGTAGAAGATATATAAATTATTTTTTATTATTTTTTGGATTTTTTTTATTAGGATTTTTTTTATTGGCAACTTGATTTTCTAAGTTTGATTGTTTAATCCTTATACCGCGGGTGGTATTTTTTCCATATTTATTAAAAGTATTTTTCGCTTTATTTTTACCTTTTTTGCGCTGTGTTTGGTTTGCTTTTTTACTCATAATTATTAGTATTTTATTATATATAAAAATCATAAAATATTATCAATTTATTTACCATAAATACTCATGGCTTAATATTTTTGCATTATAATTACCTCTTGATTTTCTTCTTTCTTTTTGAATTGCTTCTTTTCTATTTTTTGTACCCGAATGTCTACTAAAATAATTTTGCATTCGTTTTCTAGTACCGTGATTTTTACTTTTATATAATTTTAAAGGAGTTCTATCTTTAAATTGTTGATATCGTCTATCACCGAAATGAAGTTTTCTAATTTTTTTTGTTTTATTATTTTTAATTAAAGCTGTGTATTTTTTTGGAAATGGTCCTTTTTTAAATTTTACTATTTTTTCTTTCATTTTATATCCACCTAAAAATGTTTTTTTTACTCTTCTACTCCCTTTACTTTTAACTCTTTTTGCTAGTCTTAATGCTTTACTGTTTTTTTTACAACCTTTTTCTAATTCTCTAGATTGTTTTCTTTTGTCTTTTTTAGTTAACCGCTTAGGTATATATTTTCTAGGAACTCTTTTTCTACGGCTTCTTCTTCCACCACTTTTCTTTTTATCTCTCCTCCCTCTTCTTATTGCTTCTACAAAAACTCGCTGCCATATATCTTTTTTTGTTTCTTCATCGGCATTTGGGTTTTTTTGTAAAAATAATTTTAGAGAATCAGTAGCTATAAGTGCAATTTGTATCGTATCCTCTAGACTTATTGCTCCACTCTGTAAGTATTCTTGTGTCTCTTTCCAAGTTTCCGGGTCCAACATGTGTTTAATATTATCAATAGTAGGCACTTCATATATAGGCGACGAAGGGGATTTACGGTCGTCAGCATACGCATCTTCGGTTCTTTTTTGTAATATTGTATTGAAGTCAACATCCCCGGCTTGTGCAACACTATCTTGGTCCATCTTTTCAAGTTCTTTATTTACTAATTCTTCTTCTAAAAAAGAGGCTGTGGCTTTTTCAACATTAAATTGACTCATATATAAATTGAAAACAAAAAAATATTATTGTAATTAATAATAATCAACCATGTTTTCCAGAATGAACGCGTTCATAAAAAGATTTGTAAAATCTACAAAACCAAAAAATTGTGATGAAATATATTTTATGAATGGTATAGCTATACCAAAAACAAAATCAGATGTGCCTGATTTTAAATATAAAATAATATTAAAAAGAAATATTACGGCACCAGGATTAGGTAGGTGGCGTGTAGATAAAGAAAAGTTTGAGGAAGACAAAATTATTGATTGGGCAAATCATGACCATTGTGGTTCAGAGAGTTGTAAATTAGAGAATACTAAATTAGATGAAAAAGAAGAAAATGAAAATGAAAAAGATGAAAATGAAAAAGATGAAAATAAAAATGAATTTACTGATGATGATTATATGAAAAATTATATGACGGCTTTTGTTATATAATTAAAAAATCTATCTCCAGTATTTTATTTTATAGTATTAAATTTTTTAATGTAGATGTCCGGCCGAGATAGGGTTAGATGTATGTTTATTTAAGTTTAATAGGGCATCGGCTGCTACTTGTTCGTCAGTTTTAGTAGTAGGTATGAACCCATAGTCGTATAATATTTTGATAGGAAGTTTGGTGATATCAATTACGAAGTTTGGGGTAGTGTTAGCGAATGCCACTTTTGGTAATACTATTCCCAGCTCTTTTAATTTTGCTTGATATTCGCCTGTATGCTGATCAATTTTACCATTTTTTATAAGTCGCATTTGGAATTTTCCAGCAGAATTTTTGTAGTCATTTCTCACTTTTGGTAGGTAGTGATTATAGGCTCTTTGGTGACAAAATTGGTATAGTTTTTTACCACTGGGCCATTCAAATCCGCCCATATTGTAGCATAAGCCTAGTATGTCGCTTTCGTGATAGGTAAGTCCTTTATATTCTATAGGTTGATAAGTAGTAACTTTTTTAATTATAGTTTGGTTAAATTGTTTAACCGGGCTTAGGAATAGGGATAGAGATGGAGAGTGGGAGATTTCATGCGGGTTTGATTCGCGCCACATAATAAGGTGTGGCTGTTTAGAGCAGTCAATATTGATCATTCGGCGCCTACCAGGGTAGTGTTTGTGCATATAGTCTGGGTCAATTAAGGTGAATTCGGAGCCGTGTTTTTCGTGGTATTCCTTAAGTGGTTTAAGGTCGGCTTCTTTCATATCCCAAAATCCAAATCTCCTGATGCCTGTTAATCCTACTATAGTAGCTATTTCACCGGGGATAAGGGATATGTTTCCATCATCATCTACCTTAAATAATTCGTGGGCTTCAATATGGAGGCTTTTTGGTTCATTTTTAAATTTGGTGCATTTCCTTAACCTGTTAGGTAGATACTTAATTTCGCCACCATATAATGCGGTCATTGTTTGGCGAAACCTGCTGTTATCCTGTAGTAAATGGTGAATGGGGGTGCCGTATTGGTGTAACATTCCTTGTGCGTCATCACCCGCCTTGCGTTTTTGATAGGTCGCTGGATTTTGCTTCTCTTCCATAGTGGGTTCGGCTACCTTAAATTCATCCTTGAATATTGCGTTGGCAGTATTGTAAAACTTTGTATCTTTAAGGGCTTGGTTAAGTAATACACCATCTACATTTAATGGTACTACGGCTACGCCATAGGTATCCAGTATTCTTAAGGCCTGTTCTGGGTACTGTGCTATGACCAGCTTGGGATCAACTTCCATAGGGTCAGTAGTTTTAATTTTTATTTTTTTTACTTTGTTAGTAGTCATCTTATAGGCGGTTATACCGTATCAATTTTCATTCTATTTAAAATCAATTTTCATGAAATCATTGGGTTATAATTAGGGCTGTGGATCAAATTTTTGGATCCGTAAAATTCATGAAAATTGATTCGCATATATATACTTTTATTATATCACAAATTACTATTAAGAAAAATAATGTACGCAAAAATGAACAACAACAAACAAAACAAAAAATGTGGTCCAAAATCTAAAACTACTCGCTCTAGAAATACTGCTTCTTTAAAAATAGATAAGCAAAAAATTCGTGAGTTTGAAGCAAAATACAAAAATAGTATGGAATTGGTACATATGTATTTACTGTCTTTTAAAAAAACAGGTAATACAACAATGTCCGCCTTTGCTATTACAGCCGCTACTATTGACGCATATCCTAAAATTTTTAGTGAATATTGGTCTATTAGAGAAAATGGATTGTATCCAAAAGGTATTAGTCACATGTTTTCATTATATATGAAAACATACTATAATTTAAAAGCTACTATCTACGCTAAAGAACAAGAATTTTTAGATAAAGATGCGGATATCAAAATTACCTACTCCCATGCGTTTGAAGAATTGATAAAGAGACGGAACCACGCCTTTGATTTTCAGGACATTACATTTGACTTTGATAAATTGGTAGATGAAGGACACAAATTACGCAAAGTATTTCGTAAAGAATGTAATAAGCTTTATAAAAAATATGCAAGATATAAAAAATCTGCTATATCAAAAAAATGGGATAAAAATCCTATTAGAAGAGCTTTAGAAGTACAAAATATTGTTATTAAACGAGAAAATATTGGAACAGTTAATCGGGCCCGTTGGTTATATAAATTAGTGAAAGGTGAAAAATTGGAAGAATAAATTTTAAATAAAAAAAATTTTATATTATTAATACAAAATTTTTTCACTTACACATACATTCCATACGGCACTCCATTACCTTCCTTTTTCTTTATTAATTTATCAACCACTTCTTTTGTTACTGTAAAAGGGAATTTTACTTTTAAAGTTTTTTCTTTTTCAAATAAATCTGTTCCCTCTGGCATTAAACGATATAAATTCAATTTTGTATGAATTATTTCCAAACATCTTTTCAAATTTCTTACACCCTTTTCATTTTCAGTAAAAGCTTCTGATAAATATTTTATTGTTGCATCGGGTATAATTATATCTCCCTCTTTAAAATTAACATTCGCTCTTATTTTTGGTATTAAATACTCTTGAGCAATCACACATTTTTCTTGATGTTTATAACCAGCAGTATCTATTCTATACATTCTATCTTTCAATATTGGATTCACTTTTTCTTCATGATTATAACTAAATATAAACATTGCTTGATTTAAATTAAAATCTACATTAGCAAAATATTTATCATGAAATTTATCATTCTGAGTTGTATCGGTCAAATGTGTTAATATACCCGTTATTTCTTCGCCTCTAGGAGTTACGCTTACTTTATCCAATTCGTCAAAATATATTAATGGGTTCATACATTTTGCATTAATCAATATATCTACTACTTTCCCCCAACAACTACCTTCATATGTATATGAATGTCCTTCTAAAAATGAACTATCTGTGGCACCACCCAATGCTAAAAAGGCAAACGGCCTATTTAAAATTTTGCTAACCCCTTCTTTAATTAATGTAGTTTTACCAGTTCCCGGCGGACCTTTTACAGCTATAGCAGAACCTATTGCGGCTGGATTACTTATCAATTGACCAACCATTTGTAGTATTTGCATTTTAGCATCGTTCATTCCATATACCGCATCATCTAATATTTTTTTGGCATTTACCATAAACGCCTGATATTTCTCTTCTCCATCCGCCATAGATACTGGGAGAGTTTGGTATTTACCAAATGGTATTCTCATAAATGTATCAACCCATTGTTTAATTTTATAATATTCACCGCTACCCGGATCCATATATCTCAATGTATTTATTTTTTTCATTGCGTTGGCTTTAAATTCTACTGGAATATCGGAATTCAATAATTGCAACCTATATGGCATCTCTACATTGGAAAATTTATTCACCTCTTTTAATTGTTTCAATATTTTTGTCTGACTTTCTAATTCCATATTACGAAAATATTTAAAATCATTCATTACATTTTTCTCTCTCAACGCTTTTCTCAATCTGGTAACATTTTTTTCTTTCTTTTTCCCATCTCTCGCTTTCTTTTCTTTTTCTAATTTTTTTTTATGTTTAGTAGCAACTGTTTCAAACTTCTTAAACATTTCTTCCTTTCCTTTATTTTGATTTGTTTTCATTAATTCTCTCAATTCATTTAATGTTTCTTCATAATTTTCTTCCATTGGTTCAATAGATTTAATAAATCTGGACTTAATTTTTTTTACCATTTCATATGTTTTATCATTCAATTTTACATCATATCTTGTTAATCTCGGCTTTTTATTCCAATGAACTGCTTTTATTATTCCTTCATAGAATTTATCCCAATCTTTTAATTTTATTTTAACACGCTCATTTTTTTTAAATTTACTTTCCTTCTCTTTTTTTATACTTTTATTAGATTTTTTCACCTTCTTCTCCATTGGACGGTCAGACAGATCTTCCTCTTCATCACCTTCTTCTGAGTCTTCGTCTTCTTCTTTTTCTTCTTTTTCTTCATTATCTGTATCATCTTCAAAACTATCTTCAAATTCATCATCATCTTCTTCATACCAATCTTCTTCATATTCATCCTCATATTCATCCTCATATTCACCTCCCGGCATACCGGGTATTCTTGATGAAAATACAATATTAAATTTCATATTTTGATTGGGTGCCATTAATTCTTCCTCTTCTCTCAAGGCTTCTTCATATTCGTCTTCGTCAATCCATTCGTCCTCCTCATCTTCACTGTTTTTTCTTGGATCATAATCAGATGAACTGTCTTCATCTTCCTGTTCTTTCTTCTTCTTTTTAGATTTCTTTTCAGATTTCTTTTCAGATTTCTTTTCAGATTTCTTTTCAGATTTCTTCTTCTTCTTCTTCTTATTTTTTACATTATCTTTCAATTTTTCAATTGCTTCGGATTTTTTCATTTTCTCATTTTGATGTCTTGATGGGAAATGTTTAGCTAACATTTTTTGAAAAGCTAAATTATCAAATTGTTCGTCCTCTTCTTCTGAAAGTTCTTCTACTATTTCAATATCACTTTCGTCATCCGAACTTTCTACTTGCTTTTTCTTCTTTCTTTCTTTCTTTCTTTCTTTCTTCTCTTTTTTACTGGAACGTGATCTATTATTCTTTTTAATTTTAGGAGATTCATTGGTTTCTTTTTTACCGGCCATATAAATATATTTATATTTAATATTTTAAATCATTTATTCAATATCAATTTTTCCGGATAAATAAATTGATATTGTAAAACAATCTAAATAAATCTCACATATTAGTATAATAATGGGAATTGATAATGAAACAAAAACAAATAATATAAATCCATCTAAAATTATAGGTATTCAATTCAGCGTTCTATCTCCTGAAGAAATTAGAAATAGTTCTGTTGCCGAAATTACAAGTAGAGATACTTATATTAATAACAAACCCGTTATTGGAGGATTGTTTGACCCTAGAATGGGTGTTTTAGACGCTGGCTTGATATGCCCTACAGACGGACATAATTATATGAAAACACCCGGATATTTTGGACACATTGAATTAGCTAAACCTGTATTCTATATTCAATATATTGAACCTATCAAAAAAATTTTAAGATGTGTTTGCATTAAATGTGGGAAACTTAAAATATCTAAAGAAAAACATAAACATTGTTTGAAAATGGCACCTAGAAAAAGATGGCATTATGTTTTTCATGAAGCCAATAAAGTTAGAAGATGTGGAGAAGAAACAGCCGATGGATGTGGTGCGAAACAACCAAAAAAAATACAAAAGCAAGATTTGGCTAGTATTTTTGCTACATGGGAAAGTAGTGATGGTATAACTGATAGTGAGGGCCAAGTAACTGACAAACCAACTATGAGATTAACTCCAGAATTAGTTCTCAAAATTTTTAGAAGAATTTCAGATGAAGATATTACATTTATGGGATTTAGCCCCCTATGGTCTAGACCAGAATGGTTCGTATGTCAAACTCTAGCAGTCCCACCACCTTCAGTTAGACCCTCTGTAAAACACGACGCACAACAGCGTAGTGAAGATGATATATCACATATTATTGTTAACATTATCAAAGCTAATAATACTTTACAGAGTAAAATAGAAAAAAATGCCAATACTAAAGTAATTGAAGATTGGGCTACCGTTTTACAATATTATGTGGCAACTATGATTGATAATAGAATTCCCGGAGTAGCATCTGTAGCACAGCGCTCTGGAAGAGCTTTAAAATCTATTAAAGAAAGATTAGTTGGAAAACAGGGTAGAGTAAGGGGTAATCTAATGGGAAAAAGAGTTGATTTTAGTGCCAGAAGTGTTATCACTCCTGACGCAAATATAGATATAGATGAACTAGGAGTTCCTGTTAAAATTGCTATGAATATAACAGTACCAACTACAGTTAATAAAAGAAATATTAATTATCTTACAAAATTAATTAGAAATGGACCCGATACTTATCCCGGAGCAAACATCTTAAAAAGAAAGGCCGGACACGAACAGTCATTGAGACATAGTGATAGAAATAATATTGAACTTAGAATAGGAGATATTGTTCAGAGACATCTAATGAATGGTGACCCTATATTATTTAACAGACAACCTACTCTACATCGTATGAGTATGATGTGTCATAAAGTAAAAGTTATGAGAGTTGGTTCTACATTTAGATTAAATGTAGCTGTTACAAAACCATATAATGCAGACTTTGATGGAGATGAAATGAACTTACACGGACCTCAAGATGAGGAATCGGCAGCAGAACTCTTATATTTAGCAGCAGTTCCTAGACAAATTATTAGTCCTGCAAATAATAAATCCGTAATTGGTATATTTCAAGATTCATTATTAGGTTGCTATCGTTTTACTAGAAAAGGTATAGATTTCAGTAAAAGAACTGCTATGAATTTGTTAATGTATCATAAAAATCCCGAATTAGATTTGTTCAAAAAGAAAGATAGAATTAGTAGTTTTGAAATTATGTCACAGATTTTACCACCTTTATCTTTAAAAACCCCTAATGGTAGTTTTGATAAATCTACTCAAGACGCAAAAACAACTAACAATATTATTGACATTATTAATGGTAAATATTTAAGAGGACAGATTGATAAAAAAATATTAGGTGCTGGTTCAAAAGGCCTTATTCAATCTATTTTCAATGATTACAGTTTTAAAGACTCGGCTAATTTTATTAATGACATTCAAGCTATCGCAACTGAATATATGAAATTAACTAGTTACAGTGTGGGTATTAGTGATTTAATTGCTGATGATAACACTAATGGTAAAATTGATACTGCTATAAAGCAAAAAAAGAAAGAAGTTGGCGATTTAATGAACCAATTACATTTATCTATTTTTGAAAATAACACAGGTAAAACAAATGAAGTTGAATTTGAAACACAAGTTAATGCTTTACTTAATAAAGCTTCTGAGAATGCTGGTAATATTGGTAAAAAAAGTTTGAGTAAAGATAATAGGTTTATTATGATGGTAAATGCTGGAAGTAAAGGTAGTAATATTAATATAGCACAAATGATTTCTTGTGTAGGTCAGCAAAATGTTGATGGTAAAAGAATTCCTTATGGATTTGAAGATAGAACTTTACCTCATTATAATAAATATGATGATAGTCCCGAGGCTAGAGGATTTGTTCAGAGTTCATTTATTGGAGGGCTAACTCCAGAAGAAGTATATTTCCATGCTATGGGTGGTAGAACCGGTCTCATTGATACAGCTGTTAAAACTAGTCAAACTGGTTATATTCAAAGACGATTAATTAAAGGTTTAGAAGATTTAAAAGTTTGCTATGATATGACCGTTAGAAATAATAAAAATAAAATTATACAATTTAAATACGGTGATGATAATATTGTAACTACTAGATGTGAAACACAGTCCCTACCTATAGTTTCTATGACATTAGAGGAACTATATTCGCATTATCACATTCCAACTGACACTAAAAATTCTATTTCTTCACCAAAATTAATCTACAACTCCGACGCACTTAAAAGATTTAAAAAACAAAAAACAGAATTAAAAAAATATAATAAAAATAGATTAAAATATATTATAGAAAAAAGAGACGATATCGCCACTCATGTTTTTAAACAACGGAATGAACAAAATATTCATATCCCTGTTAATTTTAAAAGAATCATTAACAATATCAAACATAATTTAAACATTAAAGCCACCTTTACTACAGATATTACACCTTTAGAATTTTATAAAATGATAGACCACGAATATTCTAATTTAGAACTTAATAGATATACAACACCAACTGAATTATTTAAAGTTGCTTATTATTTTCAACTTACAGCTAAGGAAATTTTGATAGTTAATAGGTTCAGTAAGGCAGCTGTAATAATTTTGTTGAACAAAATTAAAAATGCTTATTTAAAGTCTCTGGTTCATCCGGGTGAAATGGTTGGCATGATAGGGGCACAAAGTATTGGAGAACCTACTACACAAATGACTTTGAATACTTTTCATTTTGCTGGTGTTGCCAGTAAAAGTAATGTAACCAGAGGTCTTCCTAGGATTGAAGAAATTTTATCATTAAGTGAAAATCCTAAACAGCCATCTACCACTATTAGATTAAAAAGTAATGAACATACCGACCCTCAAAAAGCACAAGAATTAAAATATTCGCTTGAATATTGCAATTTAAAAGATATTGTAAATTCTCTTAGTATATGCTTTGACCCTCAAATTGGCGACACAAACATTGACGAAGATAAAAAGATTGTTGAACAATTTTACGAATTTGAAAAAATTATGAATGATTCTGGAGTTAAGTCTGACGATAATAAATTATCCAAATGGATTATACGATTAAAACTTAATCGCGATGAAATGTTAGACAAACAAATTTCTATGGATGATATACATTTCGCCGTCAAAAATTGTCTTAAGCAAAAAACTGTTCAATGTATCTATAGTGATTTCAATGATGACAACCTTATTTTTAGAATTAGGCTAGTTGAAGCTTTATTAAATAAAAAAGAAAAACCCCTTGACCAAACTGATGAAATTTATAAACTTAAAAACTTTCAAGAAAATCTTCTTAAAAATATTATTTTAAAAGGTGTTAAAAAAATACCTAAAATTATTATTCGTAAGGTTACTAATAATGTTGAACCTGAAAGTGGTAATTATGTTCCTACTGACGTGTGGTGTCTTGATACGGTTGGCACTAATCTTAAAGAAATTCTTGCTATTCCTAGTATTGACCCTAATAAAACTACTAGTAATCATATACAAGAAATTCAATCCATTTTGGGCATTGAAGCTGCTAGGCAAAGTATTTATAATGAACTTGAAGAAAATTTTGAAGCCAATGGCACATATATTAATTATCATCATATGGCTCTTCTCTCCGATAGAATGTGCGCCACTCTTAAAATGGTTAGTATTTTCAGACATGGAATTAATAATGATGATATTGGTCCTATTGCCAAAGCCAGTTTTGAAGAAACTCCTGAAATGTTTTTAAGAGCCGCTAGACACGCAGAATTAGATTTAATGACTGGTGTTAGTTCTAATGTTATGTGTGGTCAAGAAGGTTATTTCGGAACTAACTCATTCCAAGTTTTATTAGACATTAATAAAATGAATAAAATTGGTGATATCAAAATCAATGAACAAATTAATATTCAAAATAGTCTTAATTTAGAAGACAACACCGACCCCTGCTCCAAAAATAATATTATTATCAATGATTCCGTTGATAACATTAACGCAAATAATACTGGCGATGTTGATGATGATTATGATATTGGTTTGTAAAACAAAAATTAATTTATTTGTAATATATATTATTAATGAATATAATAATTTATATTATGAAAAATTTAAAACATAAGAACGATAAATTTTTTCAATTTTTTATTAATTATCAAAGTGATATTGACGTTACTGATATTGAATTTTTTAATTATTATATTACAAATTTTCACTTATTTGATAATTATTATGACAATCCATCGCACATTATTAACATTTATAATAAAGCAAAATTTATTAAAAATTCTTTTAAAAAACTTATTCAAATTTGGAAATTAAAAAAATCTATTAAATATGATAATCAGTGTGATTTATACTTCAACCCTCTTTCCAACTTAAAACACTATTTAAAAGTAAACATAATTCAAAACAATACATTATATTCTTTCCGCATAAGTGATATTATTAATTTATGGGTTACTTCTCTAACCGCCAGTGAAAATCTTTTCTGCAAGCCAACAGAATTAAAAAATCCTTTCACTAATTTAACTTTTAAAAAACACAATTTATATATTTTATATTTTTCTATATACTATTCTAGTCTTAATGTTCCAGAAGTTATTTATAGATTTTTTAAATGTAATATGACTATTGAATTATATATGCTTACTTATTACCCTATTATGAAAGAATACGCAATTGATACTTTCTTTGAAAGTTCCACAACTTCTGAACAATATGAATTCATATACAATATGATTACTCAAATGAACGATGATGTTGACCCAAATTATCCTAACAGTAATTTCTTTTTTATTCCTGAAAATCCCAGTTATAATCGTAAAAAATATTATATTCGTCAATTAAAACATATTTTAAAATATTATCTTCGCGGAAGTTACTCTTGTAATCCTCTTAGAAAAAGAGTTGCGTTTGATAGATATTTGACTTTAACTAGATTATATGACAAAAATAACCCTAATGTAATTTCTAGAAATCCCACGATAAGAGCTTCCTATCAATCTCCTTTGTCAGAATTACCGCCTTTACCTAACTTAGCAAACTTATCACCTCAAACCAATTCCGCTCATTTTGACTATTCTGAAATCGCAACTTCTCCTAGCAGTTCTCCCGACAATACACAAGTATGGCCTCAAACTCGCGTTAATAATTTACTTTCTCTCCCAAATACAACTCAAATAGAAATTAATATACCTAACATTCCTATTCCCAGCGATGAAAATGACCACTACATTCATAATGATGATATTGTCTTATCAGATATTGATTCAACCGATTTACCTGATTATGATCTTAGTGATAATCCTTTCACTACAGGCATTCAACTACCTAGAACGCCACCCAATTCTAATAATACTGGTTCCTATTACAATAATTTTCAATTATTTCCAAATAATAATCATAAATAAATAATTAATTAATTAATTTAATTATTTATTCATTTCTTTTTCCAATCTTTTCCTAACAATAACGCTATCTCCCTTTTAGCTGCTTTACTCCATGTTATTTTCTCAGATGAATTCTTCTTTAAATCTTTCCATTTATCATATCTCTTTTTCCATGCTTTCTTTAATTCTGATTGCATTGGTTTTAATATCCCCTGTTTATACCCCAATCCTGGAACTTCCATTTCTATCAATTGCTCATATATTTCTCTCCAACCTTTCTTCTCAAATACTATTGGATATTCCAAATCATTATCTAATGAATATTTGATTAATGGTATTTGTTTGTTATTTAATATGTATTGATTATCTGTATCCCAAAATTTTTCTTCCGCATAATCTTCCCAAATAAAGTTTTTATAATTTCCTTTTATATCTAATTTTTCTTGTGATAAATTTCTTACTGCGTCTCTTAATATATTATGTCTGCCCGAATCTTTTTTCTTATCTGATGCCTTCTTTTCTTCTTTTGTTATCATTTTTAAATTAAATCGTCTTTTTATTTTTTTTGGCTTAACCTTTGGTTTTACTATTTCTGCCTTCTTTTCTTTCTTCTTCTCTTTTGATTGTTCTATACTAGATATTCTATTTTTTAATATTATCTTTCTTTCTTTTTCTTGAAGATTATAATTATTAACTGGAACCCAATCGTTCTTCACATTCATCATATCATATTTATTTGTTGATTTTATATAAATATTCTTACCTTGAATTATCAAATCCTCCAAATAATTCTCCAATACTTCTTCTAATAATATTATCTCTTCATCGGTTATATTATATTCTATATGTTCAAATGATAAATATGACCGATTAGAAAATACATACTTTCTTATTTTATAATATCTTATCAATTCATCTGATAATTTCAAATAATAT
>JACKZZ010023701.1_pt1 | contig 19030 bp, 19 predicted proteins | sample 8027871 | NCBI WGS metagenome assembly JACKZZ01 (sample SAMN15724774, study PRJNA655200) | protist metagenome | isolation source: fluorescence activated cell sorting (FACS) single amplified genomes of... | place: USA: West Boothbay Harbor, Gulf of Maine | collected 2000-07-19
ATCAGACGTTTTTCCGGATGGTAATCAGCTCCCTTTTCATTTGACTACCGCTGACGTCGCGAGTCTGTACTAGTTTGTTCCTCACCCCCAATCCGCTCGCGCGGACGAGTCAGATGCCACTTTTGCACCCGTAAGACGGATGTCTCTCAACTTTCCCGAAGAGAGTTTTTACTGGGTGAGTGCGGGAGCGAGGTTGCTTTCGCAGCAGTCAGAGTCTCAGTCGGATTCCGATTCAGCAGAAAGTACTAACAAAGAGTCACTGAGACTGAGTCTGTCAAACTCAGATAAAGTTTTCGGCGTGATGGAAATCCGGAAGGACAAGATTTTGACGGAAATCGACGAGTCGGACCCTCCGATCCCTGCCTAGGAGGGTGTTACTAGTATTGTTACCCGAGTTCTAGAAAAAATGAAGGGGTCGGAGCTGTTTCCAATGTCATTGTTGCTGGATTTTCAAAAGGTTTTAGTAAGCGGAGGCAGCAATGCCAACACTTAATATTCTCCCGGGAAATCTGAAAGTCTGGATGCTATATTAACCACAACCGATGAAGAGAGGATTCTGAGTCGAAAGTTACTTGAAGTTGTGATAAGTCACGGTACTGGTTACGGGTATAGTAGTACTAGTACTCCTAGTACTAAATCTACCGCTGCGGCCGCGGCTTCGAAAAAGTTAATACCCGCTCCAACACGTTTCCGTCTTCCATCCCGACAGCAGGTAATGGCAGTTTAGGAGTTTCGGCGGCTCTTCAGGGCGGAGATCGCAAAGCTTCGTGCGGGCAGGTTGTAACAGCGGATTCAAGGGCTTATTACAAATATCCAATCGTCGGACTCGTCGAAGAAGCTTTAACTCAGTGCAATCCTGGAAACGGGGTGGGCAGTGTACCTGGTGTCAAGAGAAAGGACGGAAGGTTTAGGGTTGACAAACGTTATGCTACCGCGTGCGTACACGATATTTGAAGAACAGGCGTCGACAGGATACTCTCTGTTACACCTAGCAAGTTGTCGTCTCCCTGGGCCCGTGGCATCGGCCGATTCTGAATCCGAATATTATGTTAATGCTATGTAAATTTCTGGGAGGGTTAATTCCTAGTCCGGACCGGGATTGAACCCTGTCAGTGAGTCTGAAAAAAGCCTAGACATCCTTCAAACTACTGGTCCCTATCCTTTTACTCTTTGTGAGGAAGGCGAGCGGGTTACTCGTGGTTTTCCGGAAGACTTGCTAAGAGAGATCGGTCTGCCGTACCCCATAGACTCGCTCGAAAGAGACGGTCCGGGGGGAGTTCCAGTACCAGTACCAGATTTGACAAAGTCGGACTCGGGAGGAACAGTAACTTAGTCTTCGGAAGTTCAAGAGTCTTTGTTCTGGCTCATGCGCCGACCAGTAGAGATAACGTCGTACGGCACGCGGAAAAAAACCAAAGATAGGGTATTTCATCCCGAGGGCTATGAGTAAGAATTCCGCGAGAAATTCACTCGGCAATTGATTTTGCTTGTACGAAGGACGCGGAAGCGGCAACCAAAAACATCTTTACTAGATGCCGTTGATAAACGACTTGTAACTCGACTTCGGGACTACTACACATCGGTAACAGCGAATCATTTCATTCGCCAAAAACACAGTAGACTTAGCTTCAGTGAGTGGTAGGCGGAGTTTGAGAAGGATGCAGACTTTTTTGGGACAGATGGTAGCATTATCCCACGCCAGATCTTCCAGCACCCCACGCTGCTGATAGAGGACGAGCTGTTCTTCTACGAGATTTCCACTCCAACGTCAGTTGATGCTTGGCCTGCCCCCCACTTTCTGCGGGGGTTGCATCAGTACGCTGACTTGTCCTTTTTCGGTCAGAGTTTCCAAAAATGGAAGAAGGACAAAGTCTAGGCAGCGCCCGGGTATTACTTTTTTCTCGAACCTCAGTCTTAGCCTAACAGTTACAGCGAACCTCAGAATCAGCCGGGCTCAGTGTCGGATGGTAGTACCTGGCCCGGTGAGCTCCCTGCAGACTCAGCAGAGCTAATCTACCCAGACGTTCCACGTGCGACCGCCCTGCCGAGATTGCTGCGGGCTACAAGCCTTACCTTAGCCCACGACACTAAGCAGCCTGTCATATAGAAAATAACAGGGAGTTTTTTAGGTGAGGACTAACACCACAGGGCTGCAGTAGTGTCCAACGAGCCAGATTCAGAAATAACTTTTCAGGAACTTTAGAGAAGCGTCGATCGCCGCGGCAGCGACTCAGACTGGGTAAGACAAAAAAAGGTTCTCGTCGGTCGCGGGCTGGAAGTGGCGTTAATTGGAGATAGCGTAGCTTCAGTCTCAGAGTTCGATGCGTTCGCTTCCCCAGCCCCTCGGTACGTGATAGACAGGAGTTTAGAGGCTAACTGGCTAACAAAAATATTCAACACAGACACAACTATCGGTGAATTAAAAGGAGAAAGTCCAGTTTTATTTGCGAAGTTGAAGAAACTACGTTTACAGCGGGAGAAATCAAAGGAGGGTATTTTATCTGTTTCTGAAGTTCAAGAACGGTAAGTAACAAAATCTTTTATCCAGTCTCTAATCAGAGCCGGCAACTGGAAGTTCGAACCGTCTGCTTCTGAAGAGGGCCTAGACGGACGTCTCACAATCAATGCAGCCAAGAGTCAGATTCCTTCGCTCGTCAAGAAGGTCAAGGAAGAATGGGATGTTCGAAATTCTAGTAGTCATATGAGTCTGAGTCTGAGTGACAGTCTCAATCGTCTGACCGTTCCTACGAACAAAACACTGATGTCACTTACAGCAAGCCTGACAGAAGATTGGGAGAAAATTCTGGAGTACTGCTTCATTTATTCCGGTAGAGCTGGCGTTCTCGGCGTTGGACAATTTGGGACTGCCGTCCGTGCTTTTCCAGTTAGTAATAGTATACTGTCAGTTAAGACTTCAGAATCTCACCCAGCATAGCCTGTGGCCATAAAAATCCTAACTAAAACAGCCGGGACCCGGAGTGTTGAGATGTTTTGGGATCGATTCAAGTAGTTGTATTTCGAATTCGAGAGTCTCATGGAGCTGTCTGCGTCTCCCGGTGTGGTAAGGCTGCTTAATTTAGCAGAAGACCGCTTGAATTTCTACGCTACATCCGAACTCTGCAGGGGCGGAGAGGCTGGGGATGTGTTGAACCCTCTAAAATCCAAGGCTAGAAGAGATACTGTAACTAAGTTTAACCACAAAGATGGAGAATCAGGCTCACTGCCAGAGTCTCAGGATCAGGTGACACTGCCGACAGTTAATCAGAAGCAGATAAGCTAAGCTTAAGACTTAACAGGGGTAAGTCAGAGCATTAAGACCCTACATGAATCCTTCTAAGAGCTTCGATAGCTGGCGGCAGACACTCTACTAACCCTAGCACTCCTCCATGAGCATTAGTTTTTACACGGCGACATCAAGAAAGACAACGTGGCGCGAAATTTCGCCAAGGATTCTAATTCTGTCGGTATCCAATCTACCAGTCTTTAATCGTTCCAATGGAAACTTCTCGATTTTGGGGGGGTCGGCCAGAGGGGAAGATGCTCGATTCTTCTGGGACCGTGTGGTGCCAGTGGTGGCAATGGACGACACGCTCCCGAGATGATGACGGATCAAACTTAGTCCACTACAAACAAAAGATGGGGCTTCTCCTCCGACGCTTGGTCTCTGGGATATCTTTTGTTGGAGTAGCTTTATAGGCAGTTGGGAGCTGTCGCGGCAGCTGTTATTGAGTCTGACAGTAATTATGGGGGTGAGTCTGAATCAGAGTCTTAGTCTCACGGTCACAGTATCATTCCAGGCCTGAAGTTTTTCGGCGACAATGAAGTTATTAGTACTACTGATATAAGCAACGGTCCCGGAACCGGTTACGGTTACGAGACAACGGGTGCGTCTGCTACTGAATCCAAGAGTGTGGCACTGAATGAGACTCTTCTTGGCAAAAGCAGTTAGTAGTACAATGTAAATGCAGCTACTGAACCAATTCTGACTCTCAAAACTCTATTAGAAGATGCTACACAAGCCTTGTCTAAGGCTCATTACGAATAGTTTTACTGATACTACTAAAAATATCAGGTTTAACTAAAACCTGACGCAAACGCCGCTCTCACCCAGCGCTACATAGACGATTTCATTGAGCGCTGCGTCTCCGCGTTGACCAAGCCCATCGCAAAACTGATTTCCACTAGTAGTACTACGTCTGGCCCTGGTGCGGGACCTGGTAATTTCACAGTAAGCTCACAGCTAGAATTTGATAGTCTCATAAGCTTGATTCGGGGGCTCCTACAGGTCGAATAGTACAGGCGCTTGACCGCTCACCAAGCGCTCTTTCATCCCTTTGTACGCCAAACTGTAGAAACGACGCTAGAGAACATTTACGGTGGTTCGCAAGTCGACCCTGATTTACCCCGTAAGACACTCCAAAAGTTGCAGGACGTCGCCCGGATGACGAATGCCGGAATGGAGCCAGACGCAGAAAGAGACTACGGGTTCGTTGAGAGGAGGATCGCTTTGAACCCCAGGGTATAGAATACGTGGATGGACATGGAAGAGGATATTGCCAAAAATGAGATTGATCTGAAAGATCTGGTCAGTCTGAGTAGGTATCGCAGCTCCAAATATCCCTGGAGGCCGTTTCGAGAGGGGGGGGGGCAGGAAGGTGACCGCAGCGGAATTCGAGTTTTTGGTTAAGTAAGCTCGGTCGGCGTGTCGTTTTCAATTAAATGAACAAAAAAGGAAGACGTTAGACGCAAAGCACTAGGATTGTATGGACACAGTTGAGGATCGAATTTTGTAGGGGAAGGACTGGGGAAATTACAAGAAGCTTGAGCAAATAAAAACGGACCTAGAGCAACGGCTCGGACTGAAAAAGCTTAGTACTAGAAATGAGCCTAACTCGGAGGCTCAGACTGACACAGTGACAGAATCAGATGCTGTAATAAGGCGCACGTAGTACATACAGGTGCAAGCCATCAGGAGTGAGCTCGAAAGTTGGAATAGGCCTCTCACAACGGAGAGATTGGCGACTATTTTTACGTCTAATAGTGAGGAGGACGGCTTAGTAGTAGAAGATTATTTTCAAGATTCTATCACTGTAAAGCTAACGCGAGCCGACGTTCTGTAGTTCAACCTCATCCCGGATCCGCTTGAGAATCTTGATTTGATTTATCCTAAGGGGCAGGAATCAGGCCGAGGATCGCGAACGGTTGACGTCGTTCTTCGGGTTAGAAAGGATCGTAAATTTACTGGTTCTCTAACTGTTACCGCAACTTGTTCCGCAATCGATGAGCTTCCCTGGGAGTTATGGCGTAGGATCTGGGAAGAGCAAGCAGGTGGTACTCCTGTGACTGATGATGAGGTGATCATAATCACAACAGATTATGACAACTACCGTTACGACTTCGATATGGAAGAAGAAACCACTGACACGCCCACTAGCGCTAACATGAACTCGACCGTGACCGTCGGCGTCAGCCGACCGAGATTCAAGATCTCGATGCAGACTAATACTATGGTTTCGCTCGGCAAGGGCAATGACTCTGAGGAGGCAAAAATTATACTGCAGCGAGATATTGGCCCTGGGGAATCGAAGAATCTGGGTGAAACAACTGAGTCTGAAATGTCCCAAGTTGCAATCGAGACTCTCGTTTACCCGGGCTTGCTTTTCGACGACGATTTTAAACAGGACATCTACGACCGTTTACCAGAGTCGCTACCCACCTTACGACGACCGCTGGTTGACGCGGAATACACGCGGAGAACGGGAAAACCAACTGAGGACAACAATCGGGAGGAGTTATCGGAGGAAATCAGGACGATGGAGGTATTTCCTGATTGGCTACCTGGGGGGACCGTGGTGGCGAGTAGCAAGTTGAACTCGGGTGAAGGTAGTTTACTAGTAAGTCCCGGTTCAACTTCATCGGCGGGCTCCTCGGGCTCGCTTTTGAATTCTGGACCTACTGCTAATTAGAGTTAGACGGCCAATGACATTGATCATGTTCACTCTAGTGCTTCTAACACTTCAAGTACGAGCAAAGTTACTACTACGTCCGAAGCAAAGGATACAAAACCCTCCGGAGCAAAATTAGCTCGTTTGGATGAGACCAGGAAAGGTAAGAAAGGAAAAGATAAGTCTACGTCAGCTGGGCCTGGTCCAGCGAATGCTAATTCTGGTGGTAAGACAAGTGTCACAAGTAGCGGTGGCGCAAACACCGGCAATGCCAATGACCAGACCGGTTTTGACCAGAATCTGAATCAGATTCAAGACCCGAATTCACTTGCCGCGGCGCTTAGTACGAAACTGGACGGAAGTTAGTTGTCGGAACCCAAGAATGAAAGCAAGAACGCTGACAGCAGGCGAGCTGGGGCAGAGAAAGAGGATGGCGATGCAAAACGAAACGGCAAATCTAAAGATACTGGACCTTCAGAGTCAGACTCCACCTAGTACTGGTCAACGGTCGCCCTGATTGTTGTGGTAGTGTGTTTAATAGCGTATTTGTTGTTCATTAAAACAGGTGAAGCGGGGGGTGGTGCGGAAGCGGGTGGGGATAATCATAATGAAAACCCGTCGAGTCTCAGTTAGGTGGTAAATTCAATGACAAACGAGTCCGCGAAAAACCGTGAATCTGATCCCAGCAGCTCCGATTCACATAGTAGTCGCGAATCATTATCCAATTGGAATTCGGATTCGGGGGACTCCGATTCAGATTTTCACAGGCAAAGGGACGGTCCACCTCGACCGTCTCAAAGGCGATACACCAGAACTCGGAGCATAAGGACCCAATCAAGGGGCACAGCTAAGCCTACAGGTACTGCAAAAACTAGTAGCGTACGAACGTCGGACTCGTTAGAGTCTAAACGACGGCAATCAGATTCATCTAGGGAGAAGTCCACAAGCCGTTCGGCAAACGGTGACAGCGTCAGATCACGCTCGTCGCGCAACAGTCACAATGGTAGTGCTCGATCTACTAAGAAGCCTGCTAAGTGAGTCTAAGTCGGATAATGGTCGGGCGTAGTGACAGGAACAGACCAGGTCCAGGGTTGAAGCTGCAGATAAAAGATTTGAACGACATTAAAACACATTTAGAATACTGCGCACTTTGCGCCCTTTTGTTTGACACTAAACCCAACCGTATTCAAGTTGGCACTAAGATTGACACAAGACTAAAATGAATCTGATGTATTGTACACGATCATACAGTACTTCTGCAAACCGAGAGAGAGTCACTGTCAGACTGAGACCGTCACCTGATCCTGGCAGTCCACGCGAATCATGAAATCAGGATGAATCTATTGCATTAGAATTTAGTAATAGTTTCAGGCTTTGAATGAAATTGAATAATACGCAACATTCTGATTCCTTTCGCATGATCGAGCCCCAATCTTTTCCTGGTAGACCCCGTTTTTTGAGATGCAGGCTTGCCTCACGGCCTGGCTCAAGCTTGCTTAGAAATCTAGGCTGTAGGTAATAGACAAAACTCAAAACAAAATGTATTATGCAGATCCCAGATTCTGATTCACGCCCTGACAAACTCACTTTTCCTCCGCAGTTAAGACTGTATCAGAGATCATGAAACTACTGATGGCAATGCTCTACCCCTTTTCGTTGCTCCTTCAGGCAACTGCACTACCTTTCTCGCCCTCAGGCTTTTTCTCCTCATTCCCTCTCTCCCAGTTTCTTCTTCCGACTGCAGTAACATTCTTTCACCTTTCCGAAAATGCTTTCGCCTACAAAATAAATCTGAAGCTGGGCCTCCCACCCCCTTCACCGATGCAGCCCATGTACTAGATCCTACAAGCGCCCGACAATGTCGACCAAGGCTCCCCCGATGAAGTACGCACGAGGGAGCATCTGATGCGAGTAAACAGCAACTCTGTGGCCCAGGAAGGCTAAGCGCAAATCGAGCTCATCCCCGTCGTACCGGAAATGGAAGAGGAATCCGGGGTGTGTGACACCGACCTCTCGGATGTTTTCTATGTGGATGGAGATAGTAGTTCTGATGGTGGCTGGCAATCGGATAAGGATTTTGTGCGGGCGCGGGGGACGATGATAAGGACTCGGCATAAAAAACCGTTTCATGTAGATGATGATTCGCAATCGGAAGCTGGTGAGAAGATTCGGACTGTGGAGGGGGACCCGAAAGGGCTGTATTTTACGGTGTTGGTCGACAGAAACACTGACAAGGCAGTACTAGCGGTTAGGGATATTAATAAAGTCTAAGATTAGTAAGGCTTAGCAAGTTCCACCCCAAAACCATTGCCAAGTGACAGTCAAAGTCTTCCGCCTATCTCGCGCGTGATACTGACTGAGCTATCGGTCGACCCACTTTCGGATCTTAGCGAAATTCAAAACAGTAAGAGATTAATATCAAAACTTCGGCAGCGAACCGGGCATTCTGTCCCCGCAGGTCCCGGAAAGACTGTCATTCCCCTCTGCAATTGGGAGGGTCGGATAGTTACCGCTTCCCAAACAGACTCAACGACGGCGTCCGATGGTTCCGGGGACAATTCTAAGGAAAAGTCTCCGAGTAGAGGGGGGAGAACCAGGTTTTGGAACAAGTTGAAAAGCTTCGCTTCTCAGAAAAAACGTTCGTTTACTAATTTTCCGGGGCGAAACTTTAGAAGGAGTAAAAAAGAATCAGATTCGTCAGAGCCAAACTCGATCTACCATTCGATGTTTGATGGGTATCTCGTCACGCAGTTTGACGAAAAATCGCAGAAATGGTTAGGGGGAGTGGGCGGGAACGAGGAATGTGACGGACTGCGGCCAGGGTTCCAATCTGAAGATGAAGCGTTGATCCATGGTCAGAGCGAAGTCGATTCTCAAACCAATAAGAGTGCTGGCATCAGTACTGTTGGGTTGAATAAGCAGTGTACGGCTAAATTTGCAAGAATAATCGATGTCGAACGTTTACTTGAGCGGGTTGGGGAGCGCAGTGACACCTCTGGTAAGGAATCAGATTCTGAATCCGAGCCATTCTGGTCGCTAACATCCCTCGCTGACGCTATTCACCGCTGGTTTAAAGCCAACGATCCCTGTAGAGTCGATCTGGTTATTGATCCAACCGGGACCCAGAATCTGAGTAACTCAGACTGGCGGGAAATAACGATTCGCAGCGACGACACGAGTATGTGCAGTAATTCTCAGCGAGAGTCTGAGCAGCCCAGACCGAAAGAAAAGATAGAGCTCAGGTTAGCCCGCGTGCGATACGGACGTCCTCCGATTGATTCTAGACCTGACTCTGAGAAGAATTTGATAGAAGACGCTTCTTTCGACGTCAAAGTGGGCTTTAATTTGAAGATTGTAGGGGGTCAGTTGGAGTCGTCTAGTGTTCGGAGTCTTCCAGGATAATATTCCACTGAAAACATGCGTCGCTTCATACGGGAGAAAATGAACGCACTAATTCTGCTTAGGCCGGCACGGAGTATCGACGTTTTGAGCTCGCACGCCCAGTAAGTGATGCGCGAGGGTATCCGACGGGGGGCAAAAGATCCCTCGGACTTGACTGAATTTGTTAAGTTTCCCAACAACCACCTGCGGCTTCCCGAGGCAGATGTTTTCCCTGATGCCTGGCGACTGAATTATGATAATCTGGTGAATCAGAATGAGCCTGACACTGTGACTGAGACTCAGGCTGAGAGTCGGAGTCCGTCTCTCGGTTCTGGTTCTGGTCTTGGCGCAAATTCCCTGTCAGCAGCCGACCTGGCTTCCATGCATCAGACAATACCGTACCCCAGGTAGAAAACGAAACCTCTTCCTCATAAATTTAGTTCTCTAGTGAACACTCAACGGAATTAAGATTTGTTCCAAAGGCGCCTGGTGTACTTGCCTGTAGAAACGTTTTACTGGGTGGGATCCGATGATGCTGAAGGAGCAGGAGAGTCTTCTTTTGCTGTGATGGAAATTCGGAAGGACGTGGACATGGATGATGATTATCGTTATGGTGGTGATTAGGATATCAAATTCACCGCTACCCAAGTGGTCAGGATTTTGGAGAGCATGTAGCGGTCTGCTTTGTTTCCAGAAGCTAAGATTCAGGAGCTATTGATGAAGTGGCAAAAACCTGCGATGTAGTCCGAATCTGTATCGACTATTGAAGACGAAATTGGTAGATTTCTGCTATCGGACTCGCAGGGAAGTTCAAGCATAGAGTCCGTCTCCACACGAGGAAATGCCCCCGTAGTGCCAGCAGTAGTCTCCAAACAAGGAAACGACCCCGTAGCAGCAGTTAAAGTCTTAGAACCAGATACTAAACACCCAGTAAAAGTTAAAGACTCCGACACAGTGAAACTTCCCTCTAGAGAGACGGTTTCTGCGGTTCAGGAGGTTCGAAGGGTTTTCAACGTCGAGTTGACGCGAAGGCGATGCCGTAAGACGAGAGAAAAGATTCAGGAGCTGATACGTGCGAATAAACTCTCTGCTGTCATTGAGACGGGATGGGCCATATTCCTCCTCTCTAAGAGACAGACTTAGCACCGCGCGACAGACAAGAACATCATCCTACCATAAGCACATTCAATCTTTTCCCTTTAGAAATCGGGTGACGAATCTGAGTCTGACTCAGAAGGAAAAAAGAAGTCTAAGAAGAGGTCGAGCAAGAAAAAGAAGGTGAAGAGGAGTTAGATTGGTGCTGAGGGGGAGGATTGCAAGGGCTATTCCTTCTTGGACCTTTGGGGTTGTGTAAGCCCGAGTTACAGGTCTGTTGATAAGCAGGAACTGGACTCTGATTTCGCGCTGTATCAACGGCCGAAGGGAGCATACGGTAACGAAATGATGCGAAACGTTTATGAACCTGACGCTCCTCGTTTCAAAGGAAAGCATGAAATCTTCAATACCTGGTAAACGACAGGACCCTACCCTATTTCACTTTGTGAAGCAGACATTTAAAAGGCATCTGGATGCCCTGAATAGCTGCTGGAATAAATCGGGGAGCCGTACCCGAAAGACGCACTCCAGCGTGACCTATCGAGCGGAGGCGAACCAGTAGCTGAATCTGGGGGAACTGAGTCGTTATTTTGGCTTATTCAGAAACCTAAGGAACTCAACTCCTGGGGACTAGAATTAGAGAGTGATGCATTACCCGAATTTTATGGGTCAAAAAATGAGGATATTCAAAAGGTGAAGAAACTTCCGATAGTTACTCAACAACGGGTTGTGCGGCGTTAAGGACTAATTCACCCCATTTACCTTGTACGACGGCTGAGGAAGAAAGGGCTGAAACCTGCTAAGGTTACTGCCCTGCAGACTTACTACCAATCGTTAATTTCAATCACAATGTCAAGGACAAATCCTAAGCCTCTCGAATCCGAATCGAGTGGTGCCAGTCTGCTAAATTCTCGACCACGCGTTGAACCACACGCGCTCCTTGAAGATTCTGAGTATTTCTACGAGATTTCTGTATCGCGTGCTGACTGGCCCATTCCACAGTTGCTTTCCGACCTGCGGACTCTGACTCTGGCAGAAGCGGCAGCCTAAGGTTTCTAAGTCAAAGCCTAGGCTGGTTCTAAGTCAAATTTGAAAGAAAAGAGTAATACGAAGTTTGAGTCTGACTCTGAGTCCAGTCACAAGGATAGTAAGTCTGAGTCCCAGTTTTTTCTATTTGAGCCGCAGCGGCAGCCAGAAGGTCACAGTGTTCATGGTGGTACTACCGACTCAGCGGTATCGGAACCCCAGTCTGAGGCTGAGCCCCAGTTTCCTTCTTCTGATTAGAATGTGATTTGGCCTGGCCAACCATCGGAGGATGAGTGTATCGCAGCAGGAGTACCCCGCGCTGGTGCGGTTCCACAGATGGTGCGCGCAATGAGCTAAGCCACAGTTAAGAAGGTAAATGGAGTATTTTTAGATAGAGACGAGGGGTCAAAAGGTTCTAAAGCTTCAGATGAGGATGCTGATACCAAGTTCAACAAATCTCTAACGAAGCCGATACCCCCACTGGCATTCTATGTGCAAGATCGGTCAGTAGATGCTACAACGCTGACGTCTCTTCTTCGCGGAAGCAGGACAGTTGGTTAATTAATGTCTCCTTAGATGACTGCTGAGATGTATAAACGTCCTCCGAGCTGATGGCACCTCTTCCTTGAGGATAACTGTAACAAACCGTTATACCCTGAAAATCTGTAGCCGCAAGGGTACGTCATTGAACGAGTGCTCTAAGGATGGAGTTTCGTCGAATCGTTTCCTATTACTGATGGCCTCGACGGACGCCTTCCTCTTCGGGAGGCAAAGGCTCAACTTCTAACGCTAATTCAGGCTTTAAAGCGCGAGGCAGAAGCAGATGATAATGTAACTGTGGATTCAGAATCTGCCTCCAATCATAATGAGACTGAATCTTGGGTGAAAAAATACCATAAGTTTGCCGAGGAGGAGTTAGAGAGATTCTTCGGGGACACAGCGGGAAAGCTTGGGGAGGGTGCTTTTGGATAAGTTATCCGAGCGATAGACCGTCGAAGTTCAAGTTCTGCCTCAGGTGGCATGAATTTTGCTTCTAACCGAAACTCAACGCGCGAAATTGACCGTCAAACTGGTTCGGAGTCTATTGTTGCAATTAAAATCCAAAACAAAGAGTTCCCTGACGTCGATGGTACTAATACTTTGGTACGTAAGGAAATTGAGAGCCTCCTCGAACTCTCTGCGTTTCCAGGAATCAACCGTTTACTATCGGTTGCTGAGGACCAAACCCATCTTTACACCACGATAGAGTTTCTCCAGGGCGGAACTGCTTAGGATTTCCTCGAAAAAAAACTGAATGCCTTTACTTTCGGGGAGAACTACCGGGAGTTACAGCGAATGAGCGCGGAAGTAATGCTGTCTCTTGCTCTTATGCATGAACATTAGTTAGTCCATGGCGATGTGAAACACGATAACCTAGGGAGAAGGAGTAGTGTCACTGTCAGTGACCAGACTCTAAGCCTCAGCGGGAACAACAGCCAAAATCAGATTGATTCAGATTCTGAAATTCAATGGATTCTTCTCGATTTTGGACAAGTTGCTATCCGGAATCGCTGCTCTACTTTGCTGAGTGCCTGCGGGGATAAACCAAGCGGCATTCCTCGCTTTATGACTCCGGAAGTTTTTGCGAACATAGAATTTTTAAAATCCAGTGACGAAGACAAGTTATCGCAGTAAAAACGATGGCGATCAAATCTGAGAAAAATCTGGGGTTACTCTGCGGATATTTGGCCAGTCGGGTTGATTATTCTCGAAGCTTTGGGTCGAGCGAGCTATACCTTCAAGAAGTCTGAAAACACAGACATTTTTCGGAAACATAGCACGAAGGAGTAGGAATAATCACCAATACTAGAGTTATTCATAGATATGATTCACCATATCTAAAAGGGGGAGTATGGGCAGAAGCAAATCGATCGTGCGATTGAAAGACGCGTTGCATCTGTGGAGGCCGTTAGAGCCAGGCTGGAATCCGGGATAGACAACACGACAGATTCGATTCCGATTCCGGTCTCAGAATCAACTGTACTAAATGGGACTCCACCGATTCCGAATCCGATTCCGAAATCCTCTTTCACGACCACACCTGATAAGGACCTGAATTTAATGGTTAGTTTTATCCGCGGGCTACTGCGGTTTGATCCCTATGAGCGTCTTACTGCACACTAGGCGCTTTTTCATCCGTTTATTCATTTGCAGGTAGAGGAGACACTAAAGCGCATATACGGGTCGGTGAACGCAGATCTACCACGCTAAACCCTCGAGAAATTAGCGGATGTGGCGCGAGTCGCGAATGTCGGTATGCTTCCCTCGACTGTTCGTGACCATGAGTTGACTAGCAAGAATGCGATGAACAGAGATGATGCCGGAGCCTTAATAAGTTAGGTCGACCCGGTTTAATTTTCATCAACAAACGACATCGACAGTCGGCAATTAGTCAAGCTAAGTAGGTACCGCAGCACCAAGCACCCCTGGCCGCCGTTTAGGTATAGCGGGCCGCGGAAAATAACTGAAGAGGAATATCAGAAAGTGCTTCGAGAGGCCCAAAAAGAAGCTGAATTGGCGCTTTACAGTAAGCTCAATACGGCTGCACTTTACCTGGGGGTAGGGGACAAGATTGGATCGATGAGACTGCGGTCAAAATCGGAATATATAGAACGTCACCTGCGATAGTAGCAACGGCGAGAACTCGAAAACCATGAATACGCAAAATCTGAAGACGAAACCAACGCGACGACAGTTAAGGAGAAGTCTCAGTCTGAGGAGAGCAGGCACATCCAAGTTTCGGATATTAAGCAGAAGGTCACTCGTTGGAATGACCCTCTGACACCAAGCACTCTCAGAACACTCCTCTCTGAGTCTCCAGATTCTGATGCTGATACTGATCCGGAAGTCTAGTTTTACCACCCGAAAAAACGGAAGCAGCTCTCCCTTAAACTCACAAAAAACGAAGTCGAGAAGCTTTTAGGACCGGACCATGCCCCGCAACTCATATCCTATATATTTCCTGCTAAGGAGGACCAAGTCCTGTTGCCTCAGGCTAAGACGGAGGGTGAGTAGACGGTAATCGTTGAGCTTGAACTTGAACTTGTTCCCCTTCCCGATGGATCTGGCAGCCGCAATGCCAACAACACCAAGTCGTAGTAATAGTTAGGCTCCGGAATCGGTACTGCTAGTAGTACTGGTACGCCCGGCCGGGGCCCCGGGCCCTATTACAAAGCTAAATGCGAATCTATCGATGGTATGACCCTCTCCGACCTAAGACGCCGCGTTTTGTAATCCAAGGCCTTTCAAACCTAGCAATACACCTTGGAGATAAAAGTATCTAGGTCCTACCACGCGGACCAAGTTATGGAATTCTCAGAACCAGGGTCAGACTCAGTGACAGGCTCAGAAGTAATCGTACAGCCATCGGATCCGGTCCAGGGCAAAGTTACCTTAGTTGTGGAAAAAAGGGAGAGCCATACTAGTAGTAGTGGAGAAACTAAATCTAAATCTAAGTCCGACTCTAAAGCAAGCGACACGGGAAAATCACTCAACGAGACGGTAACCTTTGAAACGATCGAGGCGGTAGCATACCCCGGTGTTCTCCTGGATGAAGTTTTCAAGCTCTAGATTTTAGACCGTCTACCGGAATCTCTACCGACCCTACGACGCCCGCTTGTTGATGCGGAATACACCCGGAGAACAGGAAAACCCACCGAAGATAATGATCGAGACAGTTTACCCTAGGAGATTCAGGACACCGATGTTTTTCCAGAGTGGCTGCCTGGGGGCACAGGAAGGACTAGTGCGAACCCGGTCCCTAAGCCGGAAAGTTAAACGGACAGTCCGGTCGCAGTAGGCAACGGGGAGCAGCTGCAAAGTGCTTTATCTTCAGATGTAACAGTTGGAGTTTCGTCTGACGCATTTAACAAAACAGGTACTAGGAAGACCGATGCTAAGTTTAACGATGAAGCTAAAGCAGGTACTAACGATGAAGCTAAAGAACAAAGGAAGCCTAAGTCTAAGAACCCGAAGGGTAAAAGTTAGACAAAAATCCCAAAGTCGGCAGCGTTAAATGCATATAATGACTCCAAAACAGCAGCAGCTAAATTTACTGATGATGCAGGCGCGTAGGAGTCGGACGAAAGTGCAGTTAGTATTCCCCGCGAAAATTCAGATTCTAAATCCAATACAACAGGCTCGCCTCTTGCTTACGAAGATCCTCATAGCAGGACTGTAGAATCAAAAAATGGCGACGAGAATCTGAACTAGGACGGAGCCGGCAAGCGCGATGAAGCACAGAAGCCTGAAAACGGCGATGCGAAACGTGATGGCAAACCGACTGACAGTGGTTCTGAGTCCACCTACTACTGGTCGACGATCGCCCTGGTTGTTGTTGTTGTGTGTCTAGTAGCGTACTTGGTGTACACAAAAATCGAGGATACAGATGGTGGCGCGGATGACAATGTGGATGGTGAAAAAAACGTGCGAGAGAATTCTGAATCTAGTAGCTAGTACACTGATTCCGATTCGAGTACCAGTAGTTACAGTTACAGTACTGCTAATAGTAGCAGCGCTGAATCTGAATCCGATTCCGATTCTGGTGGTCCAAAATCATCACGTCAAAGGTCAACTCGATCTGGCATGGCGTCTAGTAGCGGGGTTTCTGTAGCTTCAGCGGTTAGTGGTGCTCAGACAGGCGGTCCGGGTTCAACTTCTAACTAGAGCAGTAGTACGTCCAGTGGGCGGCGTCGGACTCGGCGTCGCGCGCCTGATTCGCAGAATCGTGAAACTGGAAGCAGATCAATAACAACGAGCGATAGGGACAATGATAGTGCTAAATCTACGAGCAATTTGGTCACTGAATCGGGGGCCGTGCTAGGTAGTGCTATAGGAAATAATAATTAAGGGCAGATAATCATAGCTGGTGTACCGGAGAATGTCAGAAGTCCGATTGACACCGCAGGGGCAGAAGCAAACTTCCAGAAAAGCCAAAGTCTAGGCCCCGCATCAATACCACAGGGCGAGATGAATAACTCCGTTCGGGCTGCAGCGTCGTCGCACCGAATCAGGTCTGGGCAGCAGCCCGTAGTACAGTCGTCAAACGGTGATAATCATGGTGTTAGACCGCATTCTAAGTCTTCCTGCAGCAGTGGCGCTCGATCTACGAAGGAGTCGGAGATAGATTCAAAATGATTCAAGTGGGATTGAAGCTGTACCTAGGAGGTGGAAGATTCGAGTAGTAAGGGTAAGAGTTATACTAATAATGGCATGTTATACTATGTAGTATGTTATGATACCAGTCCTATTTAGCTTCCACTCCTTATCTTTACATGAAACGTTTTCTTTCTTAAAACTTTACCGTTTTCTCGAAATGTAACTAAGCGAAAAAGTTTCACTTTCTTGTTTCTTAAAACTATACCGCTTTCACGAGAGTTTATACCTGTTTGTCCGACATTTTGTAATATCTGTACCATTAAAGGTCGTCAATTCCTGTGACGTAATTTGCTGTAACAATTGTAATCATTCTGACGCACACTGACAGGTACCCTGTAATTGTGCCGGCACCTTGCCAACCTTGCACATTGTTTAAGGGTTTAATGTATAACTGTTTCAAATGAAGTTACGGTCCATGAAGTAATTGAAGGTTGACTCTAGCCGTGTTTTTTTTTACGACGTCGATAATTGTATGTCGTAGTCGCGCTCCTTGCAGTACTGCGCTGTCGAATCGCTATTCTGACGATTAACTATTTTCTCAAAATTTTCTTAGTTAAACAGTACTGTTAAAAGTCTAAGACTTAGTCACTATAAAGAAAAAAAAGCTGTCGAAAATGTTCGAAATCGATTATTGACTTAGAGCAACAGTTACATGAGCCATTAAGGCCTAAATAGCTAACTACGAAGTATTGATTAACCAAGTTTAGCAAACTCAGAATTTAGGAATGTAGATGTAGAAAAAAATTGAAAGTGTTTGTGTAGCCATGATAATTTGATTCGAATTTCTTGCTGTGCCTCTTGCGCCAGCTTTGTATCTAGTACCTTATTGACTCTAAGACTAGTCTTAGAATTCACACCTGTCGATTCCAAATTGCACAGATTCTGAACCGCATAGCAGTCACAAGTTCACACGACCATGATTGAGATTTACAGGACCGTACAGTGTAACTGTTGTAAATTGTAATCATTACCAGTACATAGATCTTAACTGTAACTACTAGCATCTGTTCGCTCCGAGGCTTTGCCTTTTCGCCTAGGGTTTTTGCGAAAAGTAGTACAGCCTATACAGGGTGGGTAAAAATCGGGTTGGGTTTTATCAAAGGAAGGGAGGTAGCAACGCGAGGGCAATAGAATACTAAAAAGGGTGACGCAAAAATAAATAGACGGGCGTAGTCCCTTGCAACGTCGGCGTGTTACTTCGTGCGGGATTACGTCTTTTTACAGACAAATAGTGTCACCGCGTTTCGATTTTCGCACGGTTTTGGTACGTAGGACCGCGCCTCACGTGGTAGTACGTTTTTGGCTTTTGCGTATACACAAGATTAGAACGTTCGGAGGCAGGAGCGCGGAGTTGATGTTCCAGAAAGTGCAGAGAGAACTGAGAAGGAGGTGGTATTGAGTCGTTTAGATTTAGAACGAAACATAGGTCTCCTGGTCCGTGCATAGGCGAGTAGTAGTTGATTGTGGGTCACACGCAGTTAGTATGCGCTTTGCTGTTTAGTATTACCACAAGACTCTTTAGTGACATGAGGGTTGAACAGAACATAGCTATCATGGCATGCGCGAGTGGTAGATTCTGAGTGGCACACGGTTAAAATATTTCATCTTTAAGCCAAGAGCGTTTTTTAAAACGAGGGTAGCTTGAGTGACAAATAGTCTAAGCGAAACGGAGGGAGTTTGATTTTAGAAAGGTGATAGAAGCAGAGGTGTGTAGCCCTGGGTCAGCGCAGAGCTTAGTTATCTGATTTTTGAAAGTGACACTGATGTAAAATGGGAAAAAAATAGAGGCTGGCCCTGATTAGCGCAGAGGTTGTTTCTCTGTCCCTGAAAAATTAGTAGAAAGCAGATCAAACACGCGCAGTCACACAGTCCTGCAACAAGACATGAATCCATTTGCAGTTGACAAAGCTTCCACAAAAAAACATTTACCATACAGAGAAAACCTGAAGTGTTGCTCCATAGTTCTTTCAGACGTAGTCTTATCGGTGACACCCGTGTAAAAGAGCGATTCAAGACAGAAACAGTCTGAGTCTCTTTCTCTCTCTTCCTGATGAGAGCACTTCAAAGTATTGTGATACCGGGGCCGATAGCATTGCGAATGAATATACCGGCAGTCAGGTCGCCTGGACGAAATCCTAAGACAATTTCCTTGCGTATGACAAACCGCAACGTGTCTCTGAGCCACCGTTGCGCGTCTTGGACTTGTTGAATGCCAACTCCATGCAGCTTCTCTACGGACACGATCAAGGCATTTATATTGTAGCAATTGAATATTCTGCGCGGTTTTTACCAAAGCACCTCAGCTGGTCTAACTCCGAAGTTTACTTTCAAAATAGTTGTTTTTGTTGCCACAAACAAAAATTAGTAAGAATTAACAAAAATAGCAA
>JACKZZ010020850.1_pt1 | contig 19026 bp, 14 predicted proteins | sample 8027871 | NCBI WGS metagenome assembly JACKZZ01 (sample SAMN15724774, study PRJNA655200) | protist metagenome | isolation source: fluorescence activated cell sorting (FACS) single amplified genomes of... | place: USA: West Boothbay Harbor, Gulf of Maine | collected 2000-07-19
CATGTCTTTGAATTTCAATTTTGCGATTGATTTCAAAAACAAAATAGCAACAGAACAAAAGTTCCCTTGCGTATCAACTGCAAATGGTACTATTACTTATTATATTTATTTTAATCACAGCACAAACATATATATATATGACGTAAAATTTTATTTAAATTAATGAGTAAGATACTATTACATAGTACGAGAGAGTTCTTTTTTTTTAATAAAGAATCAATTTTAATTACTTCGAGTATATAAAAAATGTATATAAAGTGTGTAAGCTTATAATTTGTAAAGTTATTTTTTAAATCTTTTTGAAAAAGAAGTTCCTTGAGTAAATTTGCATTACTTCAAAAAAGTATTAATTGAATTGTGTACACATATAAGGCGTAATCGGGTGAAGTTATTTACGAAATTTTTTTTTTATTTCTCATATATATAAAATTTAAATTTTGAGAGAGAGAGAGAGAGAGAGAGAGAGAGAGAAAAGAACACACTATATATCTACTAATACGTTCTTTTTTTTGTTCTCTCCCTGAGTTCTTTCTCTCTTATTTTTTTTTACAGTACTACACACAGATATTATAAAATGATTCTCATTTTTTTTATATTATTAAACTCAATGCATTAATATTTGTTTCCAACGCGTTTCAATAAATACATACATATATATATTCGTATTATTTTTCATGCTTTTTTTTTTCTCTGTGTCACGATTTTTTCAAAACATACGTACATCTTTCTATTACTATAAAACAAATGTGTATTAATATTTTTCGCAGCATTTTACTTTGTATGTTTGCTACTACCATCAACCCTTTCCAATAAATTTAACAATAACGAATCTGCATTTAAAAACACACGATTTCTGGAACGCGCAATTGTTTGCGCAACTTCCTTTGCAACTTCCAACCTTCTTAATTCAATGAAACCTGGATCGTCTTTCATTGCACTACTAATTAATTCTGCTGCTCTTGCTTGACCTTGTGCTGTAATTACAATACTACGTTTTTCCTCCAACGCTTTCTCAACAATGTATTTTGACCGCTCCGCATCCTGCTGCGCAACTTGCTTTGCCTCAACTGCACCACGGAATTCAGCACTGAATTTTAACTCCGTAAGCGCAACATCGTCCATAATAATATCAAACTCTTGCGCACGTTCTACCAACGACTCTTTAATACGTCGACTAACTTGCTCACGTTGTGTCAACAGTTGCGTTGCATTGTATTGTGCAACCACCATTTTGCACACTTCATTTACAATCGATGGCAATACCCTATCGTCATAATCGAGACCTAACTTCTCGTACATTTGCGGGAGCGCACTTACGCGCGGGCGCGTCAGCACGCGCAGGTTTAAATTGACCATTTGCAAATCTTTTGAACCGGTCAGCGAGTGTATATTGCGAGGTCTTTTACGTATGTCGAATATGATTGGGCGTTCGATGAAAGGTATTAAAAAGTGTGTTCCTGGTTCCACCGTTTGATCTTTAATACCCGATATACGACTGTATAACACCGCGACGTGACCTGGCTGCACATCGTACAGCGAGGAATACCCCAAATACGCTGCACCAGCAGTCAAACCGGTAACACGAAGCAAGGCGCCTAATAAAGGAGACGGGCCACCACCACTACCACCTTGACGTGCTGCGTCACTCATTTTTTTCATTGCATCTTTTGCTGCACGCGACATCTTGGGTTACTATATAAAATATAAATCACAAAAATAAAAACAGAAAACAACTACTATGGCTGTTCTATTACTTTCAATACGGCTACCTACGTTTGTATGTATGTTTGTGTATACGTTGGTTCCTGTATCCAAGCAAGGCTGTGCAGCGCACGCGAGCAACGACGATGGTACAGTGCGCAATTGGAAAAGGAACATTCGACCAAATGTATCCTTTGCTGTGCAAAATACCAGTATGGATGGAACATTTATAACTATACAGTATAGTATCTGCTGCTGCGAAGTGTGATTCAACGTGTGACTATGACTAAATGGTTACCATGTTACTAATTTGTGTCAAGTTTATAGGACAAGAGGATGCTACAACGGCTAAACGTCTCCTTCGTTGTGCAAAATACGAGTATGGATGGAACATTTATACTTATACAGTATAGTATCTGCTGCTGCGAAGTGTGATTCAACGTGTGACTATGACTAAATGGTTACCATGTTACTAATTTGTGTCAAGTTTATAGGACAAGAGGATGCTACCAGGAAAGCTCTGTACTAATGCTGTGCTGTGTTATTCCACCAACTTGTTTCTTACTTTTGTGGTGATCAGCCGCTCGAGCAAAGTGTACTTAGTACAGTACTTGTTTATATAGCTTTAATATGACAAGCATTCTCTATGATGTAATACAGAGGATTACTATACTGAAAGTGGTTGGTGTTGCATCCATGTAAAGTTCACCTTAAATTACGGGAACGTTGCGAGTGCTTGATCTACATATATGCTTACACAGAATGAGCTTTGGATTACCAAATATCGACAATGTTGGGTAGAGTTAAGGGCTAGGATAGACTCCAGACTAACATGCTCTATTTAGCGAGTAGTACTATGTAGAAAATGCTGCCCACCTTAACCTGCAAAAGTGTGCATAGGATTTATCCACAGTCTTTTGATGATGAAAGGCGGTGGTAACATATTCATACCATATATATAATTCATTCTTACTCATTAAATTATAAATAAAATTTTATATATAAGATATAATATATATACGTGTGTATGAATGTAACATTTTCATCGACTAGACCTACATCTAGGGTGAATTTACTGTCTTTGAAGTGTGAATTAATATTCAGTTGAAAGTGATTCAGAGGGAGACAAAATGTCTAAATTTCGAGTCTGGGTTTTGCATTTTTTACGGGTCTGGTTGTAAATGTTATTTCTTCTTCGTGTATTTGATTTCTGTGATTTCTTGTGAATTTTCTTCTGCCGCGCTTTTGAATACTTTGCTTTTACTCTGGTTGCTATATTGTCGGAATCTGACGGGGATTCAGAATCGTTAAAGGCATGATTATTGAGGTTTATTGAATTTATGTCGGCCATATATGTATTATTTTAATATAAATATACTACGAACAACGATATGTATTTAATTAATCACACAGATATAAAATTTTATTGAAATTAATTGAGTAAGATACTATTATATATATATATATATATATATCGAGATTGTATCCACAGTCTTTTGATGATGAAAAATGAACAAATATTATTGTATTGAAGGCGGTGGTGAATAAACTGTACCAGTATCATTTGAAATCATATGATTTATAACTTATGATACGACAAATACTCATTTATTAAAAGTTAACTATAAGCTTATTGTTTTCTTCAATAGGTGGTAACGGTTGTTGGTATATAGTCTGCGGTCGTTTGTGGTTTGTTGTGATAGAAATATCTACGCACATGATTAATTCTTACCTCTCCATAGACTACAATAATTGAGAGTTACTTTTGAATCGATCTTACTGTGCGTAAATAATGAGAGAAATACGCGCGCATAAATATTTTAACACTCTAATTAAATTTATATTACGTATCCTATACGTACATGTACAATTTGATAACATCATAGTCAAGGTTTTATGGCAGAACCCTTCCAAAAATCAAACTATTTGAACACCAAAACATACCAAATAATTGTTTATTAATATCAATCCTAAGATAATAAATAAAAAATTCGTCAGCAGCCTATTAATAATAATGTTAACAGAATGTTTTGATTCAGTTTCAGCTTTCAGGGTTAGAAACACATATAAATCATAGAGGCAGCAACCAAATATAACTGAACCACTTGTTGTCGCAAGAAACAACAATTCGAAGCAAACGATTAAAATAAATAATAAATACCAAAGTCTCTTTAATGGCATTGCTACTAGAAAAATGATCCAATTGATTCGAAAACACGAATATATATCTAAATGTACCTGCATGATATACATCAACGTTATTGTCATGACGACATTTTGTACCACGCGTATGGTTGCGCTTCTGAAGCAAAAACTAAGACAATGAAACATAACAAAAATGTATGGTGAAACATTTGCCAATTTAAAGAAGCTGGAAAACGGGATTAAACGAAGTATAACGAAGAAGACGGCAGGTATGAAAAACCATGCCATTAAACAAATCCAAAACATATACGAATGCTTGATTCTAATACCATTTTTTATATTTGCAACGATACTTTCGCTATTTTGGCTACCCTCGTATTCGTCAAGCACTTCCCTAACAACAACACCCCCATATTCCTCATCGGCTATTGTTTCGCCATTTAAATTATGGTTGAAAGCAATTTGTAAATGGTATAAGTTTATATAGGATTGCTGCACATCTTTGCAATGATATTTTAAGAGTGCTGCATTGCCACTTAGTTCATCTAAATGCTGTTGAAATACTGCTCGTGTTTCCAAGTTTTCCACGCGGTAAGGTTCCCACCAATTTTCAATGACCTGCACAGCGCGCAGCTTTCGTGCTAAACGTTTTCGGTAAAATACTTGTAATTTTGTTGCTGCTGAAATTTCACTTGTCTCTGGGTCAAAATTAGTGTACGACAGCCGTTGCGGTTGCACGGACAATCTTCGCTTTTTAAATGTATCCGGTTCATTTTTTAAATACTTTGAAATTTCTAAATTTTCAACAAGGTCATTAAATGCACTTGTATTACGTATTAAATCATTTAGCGCTATGTTGTGCTTGTACTGGGCCAATGCAATTTCAGCAAGGAGTTTTGCCGACATATTTGCTTTTAAACATGCTAATAGAAACAGTGATCGAATTTTATTATTGCCTTTAGTGCTTGGTAATTCTGATAATACTGGCCCATACAAATGTTCTATCTTGAACCGGTTGAGCCAAACATCACGAGAGTTACAGAAAGCGCCTATATTAATATATGTATGAAGAGGAGGAACGGTTAGAAAAAGCAAAAAAACAAAATAAAAAACATTTTTAACAGTTTGCAAGTTTGAGTAAAACAATGCATGCGAAACAAGTGTATATATTTTATCTATCTATATATATATGTATATCAAATGTAGTGTACTTACGACGCTGTTCACTAGTCATTTCAACATTTCTCAATGTAACTGTTGGTGACATTCGAACACTTGTTATTTTTGGCTTTTCCATTTGTTTACCATGTTTTGTGTCTAGGCCGTTGGTATTAGACGCATCCGCGTGCAACAATTCCAAGTTTAAAAACCGCTTCAATAAACTTGTTGGTACATCCATATATGTATTAAAATATTTAAATATGTAAAGACGTAACATGCCTGGATAAGTTAAATATCTTTGTAGAACAATGTAAACACTGTTTTTCAATTTGCAAGTCGATGTTTTCGGCATTTCAAAATCTTTATCACCTATATCTTTCAGCTTCAATATATTTGAGCAATATAATTGGTATTGAAGCAAAGTAAAATCGTCTTGGCCAAGCCCTAAACGAACTTTTTTTAAACGCTTTAATTTATTATTTACAACATAGAACCGTTCCCCTATATTATTATTGTATAAATGGATGGTAAAAAAACTTGTTAGAAGGCTGCAAGGGAAGAAAATTTAAGACGTTTGACGTACAATATATCCAAAACGATCGCCGGCGGGCAGTATTCGATTTTACCGACAGCGTTGATTCAGACGCTGTACTAGACTTTTCATCATTACTTTGCGACATACTCCCAGTGGAAGACTCATACCTTTCAGTACTGCTACCACGAGCATCCTCATGCCGTGTATGCCGAGTTTTCAAATGTATATTGTCGCTGTTCTTCACTTGGCTAGCATCTATTTTTTTAGGATTCTCTCCGAAGATGCTTTTTAAAACGAATTTGTCTTGGTATGCACTTTTACTACCACTTTTATGGTTGTTCGAAGGGTTTAACTTTCGCTTCATTGGAGTGAGGTAGTTATATAAAGCCAGTGAAAAAAATTCGAATAGCCAAATTTAAACGTTGCGTATCCAAGAATGATAAACGTTGAACGTTACACCACTCCCTATTTTTTTTTCAACCCCTGCCCCCTTCCCCCGTTCGGGTCGGGTATGGCAGCAGTGTACCTTGCAAAAGAAGAAGCAAAGCCAATCGATGCGACGGCAGGAGAAAAAAATTGACTATACGATATAAGTTGCAGAAAAGAACAACCACTGGTTGAAGGAAAGACGACGAAAGATCCGAAAATTATTGGACAAATAATAAAATAATAATAATAATAATACGTAATAATAATAATAATTATAATAAAAAATAGTTTTTTTTTAATTTTATTGAAAGAAAAAATATAATAGTTACATAATAACAACATAACACTAGTAGAAAGCTTTCCGAAATAATTCATGTATTCACCAAAAAATACAAAATAAAAAAACCATGCACAAGCTAATAATGATTCACAATGTAATTTCTTCTACACATACTATAGTAAGGACTAACATTTCTAATGTTGGTCATATTTGGAATATTTATATATGATTTAAAATATGACATAAAAAAAAAAGGGTGGCAAAAAAAGAGAGGTGTGCATCGATTGCTGTTGAAGGAAAACGCAGCAATTGCGAATGCAATATTAACCCTCCGAGAACCGCGTTTTTCGCGATGCAAGGGAGTCTTTTTGCTTTGTTTTGCTCACAACCCGTATTAAAAAGCCAAAACACCCAAAGCTTACCCTCTGAGAACCGCGTTTTTCGGCGCTCCGTTGGTCGACATTTCGATGCAAGGGAGTATTTTTGCTTTGTTTTGCTCACAACCCGTATTAAAAAGCCAAAACACGCAAAACTTACCACAAAACGTATTCTTCCAACAGTTGTATGTATAATCATTATTGCTATTAAAGTATACATAATTATCTTGGTCATTGTCACCAATACTTAATATTTCAATAACTACATTTTTTAATATATTATTTAAAATGGTTGAAGTATGATTTGTCAACAAAATTAAGTATTTCTTCATTTTTCATTGACAAGTTAACTCAAAGGCCACTTTCAGGCTGGTCATAGGGTTAATATGCTGTGGAGTGCCACGCAGCAGCCAGGCCATATGGGACACCAATGGCACCAATGGGCAATCTGTCAGGGGTATGGACGTCGACCAATCCCATACTCCTTGGCACTATTTCCGTCCCCGACGAAAGTTAGGGTTCCATGTAAGGGTTAAGCACGTTTTTTCCACTTTCACGCAGGCTTCTTGGGCCGATTTGTCGAAAGCGTTATACGTTGTAGGAAGGTGCAGAATTAACATGGGGGGACAATGAACAGGTGTGGTGGGATCCATGTGGGAATATGCTAGGCACAGATGGAGTACATGTTTGGTACTGTAGGGGCTCGGGAAGGTTTGGTTCGTAGTGTTGAAGTACAACAGTGCCATATATTGCCATACACGATGTGCAAGTTGCATAATGTCCTTTGTTATTTTGTTGGTACTAAATACGGAAGGTTTGGTTCGTAGTGTTTAAGTACAACAGTGCCATATATTGCCATACACGATGTGCAAGTTGCATAATGTCCTTTGTTATTTTGTTGGTAATTATAAAATAATAAAAAAATGCTTTATTATTATTACTATTATAATAATAATAATAATATAATAGGTATAATAATAATAATAATAATATATAGGTAGTATAATAATAATAATAATATAATAATAAATAGTGCAATAAATATAATAATAATAACAACAACAAAACAACACAACTATTTTTTTTTTTTATGAATCAACAAACGCGGCCTCAACCGACGGCTGCGCATTTCTTTCTGTGAAGGACGCCGTGCTATCACAAGGCGACCGCCCACCCCTCCGTTTACACCGCTTACTTGCCACTGTTCATGGTTGCCGAGAACCATGTCGTCGAAGAAGCTAACTTTTTTCACGCCAATAATAATATTGTTGGTATCGCTTTTTACTAAACTAACCACGTCTTCCAATATACAACTACGGCATATACAACGGGCGCAGTTACCTGCAAATGATAGAGCTGTTGTATTGTTTAAAAAAATGTAAGTGCATATTGTATCTACTATAACTTTCTCCCGGACACCGTGTATGACTAACATTTACCGTTACCGATTGTGATAATAATAATTGTTATTGTCTTGAACAGCGTACAACTACGTAAAAAATGCAATAAACCAAACTCACAGTTACGTGGAGACTACTTATTAAATGTACAAAAAAAGGAGAAAGAGTTTGAAAACTTTCCATCATCACAGAAACAGCAACGCGCCGAGTGTAACATTATGGTCGTAAGTGAATTAGCCAATGAGTACGAAAAATTTGTTGAAGAATTTTGCCCAGTAAAAAAAGGCAATGGCTTGCCAAATATGTCGAAACAAATTCAAGTTCCTTTGAGAGACGCGCACGGGGAAGTCAAATATTTAAGGCATATTACACTGAGGGCAAGAGCGTTGCAACGGGCATCATTAGAACCAATGAAGCTATTGCAGGATCCTTTTCACCCCCCTGAATTACAAGCTGTAGTTTCATTATTATTAGAAAACGTGATTAAAGCCAAAGATTTTTTAAGCGAAATGGCACATGTAGCAACGTTAAATATGTAAATTTTATCTTTTTTTATAAATGTATCAACTCAGAATTAAAATACGAAGGTGTTATCATATTTATTACCATATTGGTAAATTAATATACTTCCGTAAATGTACGCGCGTACGTATTAATATAAAAAATATAGTATGATATTTTTAACCACATATTTTTACATTGCATTTAACTACTCATGCTGCAGCGTCTGCAACGCCCCACCAATTTCTTTTTTCAATTTTTTACTTTGACGATCAACTTTTTTTCTTTTCTTCTTCTTCTTTTTATTAATAAGATTTCCTTTTCCTAACGATGGGATTTGTTCCCTGTCCAGCTTACCATTTGGGTCATGAATGGAGCTTGATAAAAATGCAACACCCATCGCATGCATAGCAGACTTTAATTCTTTTTGGTGTTTTTGCACTAATAAACGTATATTTTCTCCCGCTTGTTTACGCTCTTTTGCAAACACACTTTTCAAACGTTTCCGATCATTTGGCAACGCATTGGTTAACATGGTTATCCGTTGTTCCTCCAACCTACGCTCAATTTCTATAATTTGCACTAAAGTAACATTTTGTTGTGTACGTATTTCTTCCACGCGTTTCAAACGTCCCAGTTCAGTCTCTGACAATCGCATTGTTGGGGATGCAGTCAACAAACGATTATCGAAACTATCACCAAACTTTCCATCTAGTTCCGCCTCTTCAAATTTTTCATACTGCGTATCTATATATGCGTCTCGTTCATCTACAAGTTGGCTACTTTGTTGTTGCTGCTGCTGGCTTGGCGCAACAACATTTGGCAACGCACCAGCTCGTTTGACTGTGCGCTCGTTTCCCATTTGGTCCTGTACGTAATTATCACGGCCTAGCCTAATATTATCGTCGGACGTACGAGGTCGGTTATTGTGCCCTCCTCGTCTTAAGGCACGTCTGGATGCTTTCGGTGGCGAAGGCCCAACTTTCTGATAATATTCCTCACCCATATTTTTGCCATAAACAGGTGGTTTGCCACCATAATTGCTAACATCGTTGCCATTATAATCCCCGCTACTACTAATTTCAACTGTCTCGTTAAATCGCACAACACTTGGTGTCGATGGCCTACTGCTTCTACTAGACTGCTTGGAGGTGGGGCGTAACGCAGAGGAAGTTGCAGACTGCCTCGAATTTGGTCGACTTGTCATGGTGCTAACAGCAGTTCTTGGAGCATTGTTGATTGTGTTTGGCGACTTTCTTGCGTTGCTTCTGCTAGATGGCCGGGATGTATTTACACTGTTATCAACCATTATTGGTTTGTTGTTAGCATTTCTTTGCCTACTATTCGGCCTAGATGTGTTAACTGCAGAGTCTACTCGTTGCCTGCTACTTGGCCTCGATGTATTAGTGCTACTGTCTGATAATTTGGGACTAGAACGTGTTTTCTTTAATATACCCGCCTGTTTTCCTTCTACATCATCATGTTTCATTTCGTATTGCTCCTGCCTTGTTACATTGTTGCCATTAAAATCACTGATGTCACTGCCATCAAAAATAACTGCGTCAAAATGCTCATCGTCTTCATACGCGTTTGTTCCAGGTTCACCTTCCCCTTCATCGTTTTGCTCATCATTTGTATCAAGTTCCTTACGTTGTGACATAGGTGGAGGTAAAAGTTCATTTTCCTCCTCGCCTTCTAACCCCAATCCATATTGATGATCCTCGTGATGTTCTGCTAAATGCATTCCGTGGTCATGCTCACAGGACACGTCACTAGTGCTTTCATACTCTTCTTCTAGTTTCCGCGCCAACAACTCCATCTCTTCTTTGTGATTGTCGTGCTCTTCTATAATTGTTTTGTTTTTCGCAATTATTTCAGGATGTTGCCCACGCGCTATAGTTACAACGTTATACGAATGCTTTTTCTTATGCTTCGGTTTGATTTTGCGCATTGAACGTAAAACAGGCATTCGATGCCTGCGATCAAATGGTTTTGATTCTAAGTTTGCTAAATCTGCAAGATGACTTGCCGTGTCGTTCACAGTGCATGTTCCTTTTTTAATATCGCGTTTAACGCGATTTGATAACAAATTGTATACGTTCTCTTCGGTTTCACTTATATTAAAATCTTTCCCATTCTCATCTGTTATTACAAAATGAATGTCACCTTCGTACCCCGCATCTTTCGATACTTGAACAAAATGTGGTGTTGCCCTAATTGGTTTTATAAACCTACCAAGTATCCCGGTGCCTTCTGGCAACTTGAATTTCCCCTCTCGCTTCCCAAGAGCCGCCTCTTCTGCAGTAAATGACAACGGGGGTAGGTATGATTTTGCACTACCAACTGTGGAAGGTCTTGATTGAGCTTTTTTTAGTGGCGAAGAAGCAAATAGGGAACCAAGACTTGAATCTATTCGTGACAATTCTTCCACACTCAAAGTTGATAGTTGTGATAAGTTTGCAAATTGTGGGGAGTCTAATATTTGAGATGGTTTATTATCCACGGTTTTAAAATTTTCTGGTGAAACGTATTTTTCAACCACCAGTAGTTCCCCATACTTAGATGTATGCCGCGTCGGTAGAACATACCCACCATGTTTATCCAGGCGGAAAAAACAAATAGAACGATACTTTGCCCCTGCTAATACTTTCATATAGTCTAATAATTTACTTGTTTTTGAGGACGAGAAGAACCCGACAAGTGAGTCGCCGTTCAACATTATGAGAATGTCACCAGCTACGAGTGAGTTTGCTGGGATTAAAAGCATGGGAATATATATGCACATAGTATTATGTTAGAAAAAGCGTACACAACGGTGCTGTGGAAGATCATCAGGGTTTACTTACAATTTAACGCTTGGCCTTTCAAGCCATTTACTGCACAATAATCCGTATTGTTTATTGTTACTTTAACCAGTGAAAGGCCTAGGGGGCCTGCTTCAAATTTTACTCTGATCAACGAGCCCCGCGTTTCTTGATGTTCCAAAATTGGATTCATGCCCAGGTACTATTGCTATTTGATATTGCTATTCTTTAATTTCTATGTATTTATTTTGTACTGCCTTTTTATTTATTATTTTTATACTAATGTATATATTTGTAATATCAATAGCTCTCTTTTATTTTTGACGTAATAACAATGGCTTTTTGTTGTTAAAAACTAAACGAAAGCAGTACAAAAAATTTTCAATAAAATGTGCCTTGGGTGTATTTGGCAACTACCACAACAAGTGTTGGAGAAGTTCAGGTAGAATGAACGTTACTTGCATGGAGAAGAGTGATTGTTGCCTTCGACATGACCGACCTAACGAAAGTGGTGTGATGAAGAAGAGACGACGACAACAACACAACAATAATAATAATAATAATATAAATAATATAATAATAATAATAAAATAAATAAATAATAAATAATAATAATAATAATAATAAAAATAAGAAAAGGCGATAATAATGGATAGTAATAGTAATTATATATTATTGTTGTCCCGTTCCTTGACACGCTGAAAAGACAAACACGCTGACCCAAATCGCCATATGTATGCAAGGTTATAGTGATGCATGAAACGTAGGGGGAGGAGTAAACATCAAATCGGAAAAGACAAATGATGATCCAGTTGGTAATAGTTTTTGTACTATTACCAACTGATAAAAAACCAGGTCTCTCTCTACTATGGCATCTCTGCAAATCCCTCACGCATCAACAACATAAAGATCAAGGATTGCCTCGTGCCCTGTCTCATTAAGCCATTTGCCTTCCGTGATATGTACATGTATTATACATCAATGGGACAAGATGGTACAGCTCAAGAGGGAGTATGTATTAACATGTAAATACTATTTACCAACACGTGTGTGCGTACATCGGAGCCTGGGGACCAAATGTTTGTCGTCTCCTCCCGTACAAGGGATCTGCGAGCGGGGTGGGAAGCGAGAAAAAGACTGCGGGACGGAAGTGACAAGTGACAACAAGATCAAGGATTGCCTCGTGCCCTGTCTCATTAAGCCATTTGCCTTCCGTGATGTGTACATGTATTATACATTAATGGGACAAGATGGTACAGCTCAAGAGAGAGTATGTATTAACATGTAAATACTATTTACCAACACGTGTGTGCGTACATCGGAGCCTGGGGACCAAATGTTTGTCGTCTCCCGTACAAGGGATCTGCGAGCGGGGTGGGAAGCGAGAAAAAGACTGCGGGAAAGTGACAAGTGACAAATGGAAACGCAACCCATGATTTCAGTGGTCCTTTCGATGTAGCTGACAATAAGCGCATTAGCCTACGTACATAATTCAGTCTTATGCTACTATTTAAATTGCGTTACCGTTCTAAAAATTGGCAAAAACTATTATTAATTTATAGGACTGCTAATAAAATATTTGAATTTGTTGTTACATAGTAATGCTATATAATTTCAAATTGTTTTATTACTATTATCACTATTTATTATGAGGTACTTGTATAATTCGTATTGTTATCAGTGTTATTACTTGTGTATTGGCGATTGGTGTTTTGATGGATGAGTGGGGCAGCAGAGATAGAATCGGTAAATCATGGTTGTTGTGCAACTGGGAAGGAGCAAGGCAACAAAGCGCGAACGTACAATTTGAAGGTTTAATACACACACACACTCAAATACTTATATACATTCATATATACAACTATGTTGCTTCATAAAGTTTGGAGTATTTTAATTGTTGGCATTATATTCTCTACGTTTGTGGAGGTATATGCAGCAAAAAAATTACCGACGGATTTAAGATTTTATATATTCACCGAGACGTGCTTTCAAGAGTATTTTACAAATGCAAATTTCTTCGATGTTGACTGTCTCAGGCAGACGGTATCGAAAGCGATTAATCTTGGGATCATAGCAGGTGCATTTATATTTAAAGTTCCACAAGTATTGAATATTATCGTGGCACAAGATGTGAAAGGTTTGAGTGGTGCAAGTTTGTACATGGACGTTGCTTCCTTTTTACCAATAACAGTATTCAATATACTAAATGGGAACGACTTCGTAACGTACGGGGAGCAATTAGTTGTATTAGTACAAAATATCCTAATAGTACTTCTATTTTGGTTTTATTTGCCATCAACAGAAAAGCCATCAACTATGTTTATGATGAGCGTATTTACATTAATATTTGGGAGTGCATATGGTTTGTTTTATGGGTTGCACCCAATGTATTGGTGGATACTTCCAATTGTTAGTAGCGCCTTTAACATACTTTCGAGAATTCCACAAATCGCTGCAAATTTTAGTGCCAAGCAAACGGGACGTTTATCCGTGGTTACGTGGTTTCTTCAAGTTGCTGGAAGTTTGGGGAGATTATTTACAAATTTACAAGAGAAAGGTATATCTGAAAGCTCACGTCCATATATTATTGGATCTACAGTAGTTGGTGTAACATTAAATGTTGTTATATTTATGCAAATAATTTTCTACTGGAATAACACCAAAGCTAAATTAAATGAAAAAACAGAATAAATTGGATTTTATAATACAACTTAAACTCAAACAAGAGAGGTGTTTCATAACACTTTTTAGTATGGGGTTTTCTCGTATTATACCTACAGGGCATTACATTAATACATTGTGTGCGTGTGTGTGTATGTGATTGTGCTGGCGTTATTAAAATTATTTGTGTGTCTAGTAAAAAATAAATACCACCATAGATAGGTAAAAAATACTTGGTAATATTTTATCTTTTGGCAATTTCAAAAGTTAAAAAAACTATACCGGTTATATATATATATATTATTTTTACGCGTATTTTATGTTTTATTCAAATCCCAAAAAAAAAATATATGTTTTTACGATTATTTACCACATCAGTGTCAAGTGTCAGTGTATGCAGGGTGCCATCTCCTCTCCTTATAATTTCTTGGCGAAGCAACAAGAAAGTGTTATTAATACATAAATTTACACGTTTCAAGCATCATCTTCATCGTCCATTTTCTTAACAAATGGTTCATTTTCACCTTTTAACTGGGCAAACTCGTAGTCATTGCCACCAAAAAAACGTCTTCGATGCAAAATTACATCCACCCCATCACCTACCATATTTCTAAAATATCTTACACCCAAATCGTCATCCATTATAAATACATTTTCACTTGATAATGCCATTAATATGCTATCATCAACTTCCACAGGGCTATAATGCTTGTTATCAAAACGTAAACAACGTTGTGAAAATTCATCTTCCACAGCTTTTCTACCAATTCTACTACCTTTATTGCCAGTCGCCACACTCGCACGCCATTGATCAATCTTGTTATCCATTTCATCATTTTCTCTCATGATACGATTTGCATTTGTGTTACTTGTGCCATCAATTGGCGCATCCATATCTAACAATTTCATACCTTCTTTGCCTGGCATTCCTTCCGGCAATTTAAACTCAACCAAGGGCAGTGCACGGAATGTTAAGAAACATCGCTGAAAATGCTGCCCGCATTGAACGCAACAGTCGCCATTTGAATTTATTAATGGGTTCGACGTGTAACATCGAGTGCATATTGGTATCAATTCTTCTTTATCCACAAATGGTTTTGCTTGTATTGAAATAATGGCTAGATCAATCGAATCCCTCCACGATGCTGGAACAGCATATGTCCCTAAGCGATCATATGCCCATCGCGCCGTTTTGTACGCCTCCAGTTGTTGCGCCGTTTGCGCCAATGCATATAGTATATGCACGCTAGATATTCCTACAGGATCATGGTCCAAGCCACCTAACATATTTAATAAATACCTCGATACGTTAAACACCGTCTCCGTATCCAATGTTGTAAACGGCTCTTCCGTGTATTGCCATACAAAATTATACGCGTGATACAACGATGCAAGTTCATCAGCACTTTTTGCCTTGCGTAAATGAACACGTTCGCTGCCCGAGCCAGGCGTCCCTTGCGTTCCACGCCGTCTTAACTTAGCAACAACGTCTAAATGTTCCTCCGCAAGTTCAAAATAATGACGGGCTGCATCCATGAACCGACCTTCAGTACATGCATTTTGCGCTAACGATGCGACTAATTTAATTGCCATCAATGGCTTCCCAGCACGTCTATATGCCGCTTGCGCCTCCTCAAAACGATCTTCGCCAGCTAGATATTGCGCGTATGGTTCAAACACACTATCGTCAAACTGCCCAGGGTATTTCGATGCCAAATCCATTGCTTCTTCCCAATCAGAGTTGGACATCAACAATTTCATTAATTCCTCCACAGCGCCCATTTTGATGTAAACTTCTTTCGCAAATTTATGGTGCTTGTTTGTCATAAAATATGTTGCTATGGTTTTTAAATTGGCATCCTCCTTCGGTAATTTTCTGGACAATATAATCAATTGTTCAACCCCACCATGGTCCATCAACAGCTGTATCGCGCGTACATAATCACCACTATCTGCAAACATTGTTGCCGCACTTTTCCAATCTGCAGTATCACGGCTCCACTCTGCCTGTTGACGTACCAAATCATTGACATCAACGGATCGTGACTTTTGTGCGTACAATTTAGCCTTCTCCCAATCACGTAAATCCGTGTACATTTCAATTGCAAGATCAACATTTACACGCTCAAATATTTTTGCCGCTTCAGCATATCGCCCTTGGTATGCCAATACGCGGCCTAAAAAGACATTGTCATCCTTGCTTCCATCGCGTATGGCAACTTTTCTCGATTGTTCAATATGGTTCAGCAATTCAATGTAACGCATATCTTTCACACGTACAAATGCCTTGCGTGCAATTTTTAATTTCATTTTTTCCAACGCTTCGGTGCCGAGCAAACGCCAATCGTTTTCCGTAACGCCTAAACATGCAACGCCATATGCCTCGTCGTATTTGCGATCTTCCAAGTAGCGATACAACGACGCACTTTGAGGAACATCAATGGTTTGCATAGCAACAATATTTAAACAAAATATTTTGCTGCCAGCGAAACCAACTACGAAACCTTGCATTTTTTGGCGATGCACTGGGTACGAGCCTGTTTTAATACTCAGCATATTGTTTGGCCCAGAAAAACATAACATATCTTCCATTTCCGTGTTAAACGCCACGCTGTTGGCATTGTTTTCTTTAAACAGCAGCTCCTTTGTTTTCAAATCATATACCAAACATGTATTTTTCTCATCGACTACGGCTAATTTCCGCTTTGTCATGGATAAATCCAAACAACGGACGCTACCTTGGATGTTGCTTATTAACAGTATTGGAAATGGGTTGTTTACGAATACTTCGTATACAGAGCCATTCTTTAAGCCGATTAAAACGCCTTCACGACCACTTGCACCACCTATAACTTTGATATAGCGTATGACTGATTCCAGAACCCATTCACGTTTCTTCTGCCCTGCAAAGGTAAACAGCTGCAATTTTTTCTCCTGGCACAATATGACATGTTGGCTGGTCATGACTAATAAATTGCAATCCAAACGTTTATTGATTCGTTCTTTGACTCGGTAATGCATATTTGCCGAGGATGATTTGACTTTGCCACCTTTTCCTTCGGTGCCATCGCGCATTACTTCGTACAATATAATGCGGTCTGGCAGTTGCACTGCTAAGCGATCCTTGTACACGGCAATCTTTTTCACATAATCATGGCATTTAATTCGTACTTTTTGATCCGTAATTAAGTGCTGTATGATAACATCTGTCATGTAATCACGGTATGCATAACGCTCTTTGTACAAACCATGTACGGTGTTGAAAAGCATTGATACCAACTCAATTTGACCATCGTTTGTGCCAATTGCAACATCATCATGCTTTGGCCTAGCTGCTACAGACCATACCCAATCTTTTTGCTCACTTAATGTTTTGAGATGAATACCTTCCTTCGTCCATAAGGATCTATTTTACGCATTGAAAAAAATATAATTATGGTTGCGTTGTTGTGTGTTGTTAGTAAATTGCTTATGGCATAATAATATTAATAAAAATATACCATAATTGTGGTTGGTGGGAAAATGGCGAGGCAGGTGTTAATATGTTTTTACATACGCTTTATGGTCACTACCACCAATAATTAGATACTCTCCATCGCCACAATATTGTAAGCAGCATGGGTCAAACCCAATTTTACGATCTTTTTTGATTTGCGCACCAGATATTTGATAAAAAGATAATGTTTGATCCCAACACCCAACTGCTAATACATCATATGGTTGATCATCTTTCGGTGGTTTCCATTGCAAACACCATACTGGTGCACCGGATGGACGCTCGATACTAACTTTCTCTTCCCCATCTTTGTTATGCAATATGATGGTCCCGTTAAAGTGCCCTAATGTTAAATACTGACCATCGTTTGTCCATGCACAACAACATATACGTGATTTGACACCAAATTTTTTCACATTTTTTTGCTCTGGCGACCAAATACCAAAATTATTTTCTGTGCAAGACGCTAGTGAGTGTGTAACTGGGTTGTACGCTAAGTGTTGTATGCTCCACTTATGCGTATATTTTAAAATACCCTCCGCTTTCGAAGTCCATATAATAATAGTACCAGCCGAATCACCAGATGCAAAACGTTTCCCATCTGCTGAGTATGTTACTGCATATACTGTATCTTTATGACCTTTCAGTGAATGTTGCAAGTCGCCATCAAGTGCATCGTATACTAATACACGGTTACCAACACCTACAATCATTTGTGAGCCATTAGGTTTAAACGCAATCGACCATACCCTGCAAGCGAAAATATATTGTTATTATTACTTTTTGTTAGTCAATGCTACATGTAATTACTTGGATGCGTGTTCATTTGTGTGTATTCGTATTGGAGTAAAGAATAAAAAAAAAAAAAAAAGAAGTAAAAATAGTTTTTTTTTTATATTACTTACGGTGGCAACTTTTCATTGCGCATTGGCATGGAATCCGACCATAATACTTTTGTTCTCATCTTTCTTTTGAACTATATATATACACACACAGTTTCTCTCGCAAACACTCTCTCTGTGCACCTGTGTCTGTAAATCTCTATATATATTTATACTTATTGCAACGAGTACAACTTCGTCCAGCGTTGCGTTCAACCGGTAACATCGCAATCAGTGAGATATGGCCCATCGAATCGCCAATGCTTATCCGTGTTAATATTCACAATCTTTCTAAATTAGGTTTGTGTTGATTGAATAATACACCGAAATAATCTCACTTGTGGAATAAACCTGTTTATAGTAATAATTATAATACATTATAAATGTTAGGTTGCTTTGCATGCATAATCGCCTGATTTCGGACTATTTAGTTTAAAAATCATTTTAACTGCTCGCAATGATATTTCCATGTTAATTTAAAACACAAAAGGCAGCGAGAGGACGTGGAATGTATACTAACAAGTATAAATACCAATTTTATCCTATTAATCACAGCACAATTCAAAATTTTTTCAGGCATGCTGAACCCTAACTGTAACACTAACACAAGTCAACTTAGAAATCCGTGTTTTTAAGCAGTGCTGTGTGCCTACTA
>JACKZZ010022050.1_pt1 | contig 19020 bp, 10 predicted proteins | sample 8027871 | NCBI WGS metagenome assembly JACKZZ01 (sample SAMN15724774, study PRJNA655200) | protist metagenome | isolation source: fluorescence activated cell sorting (FACS) single amplified genomes of... | place: USA: West Boothbay Harbor, Gulf of Maine | collected 2000-07-19
TAATAAATATTTACAACGAAAGTCTCTACTTTTAAAATTCTATTATTCTATTGAAGTACTGCCTGCTCTTGACAAAGCTCACCATAAAATCCAGGAAAACACTTACATATTCCTTTGACAGTATCACAAATACCGCGTCCAGAACAATCGCGACTAGCTTCATGTCCTAGTCCTCCGAGTGGATCTTCACCTGAAGGACATTCTGTTTCACCGCATGATGGTCCACGATAGCCAATATCACAAACACAACCTACGTGTTTTTTACTATCCCAAGGTGTAGTATAAGTACGACCGGCACTGGCAGCAAGTAATTTCTCTGGCCAGCATTTACCTCGGTCATTGCAATCTTCTGGACAATGTGTGCGTTGACAAGCAATTCCTTCATAACCTGAATAACAATAACAATTACCATCGATACGATTGCAATACCCTTGATTAGAGCATTCTACTAAAGGATGAAGGTCATTCGCATTAATAACATTACCAACCCAAGCAATTCCTTTTGGGCACGTCCGTCGAGAACAATCAGGTCCTGTCCATGCATCATGACCTGCGAGTGTTTGATAACACTCACAATTAATATTCATCTTGCAAACACCATGACCCGAACAATCATTATCACACATACCCTTCTTTCGGTGCCTTTTAAGGTCCCATATTGTTTGACCCCATACTTCTACCTTTTGAGTAGGTATAGCAGTTGGAGCACTACTAGGCTGATCTGTGGGTTGCGCTGTAGGCTGACCTGTAGGCTGTGAAGAGGGTTCACCAGAAGGCTGAGTGGTCGGTTGACTTGTAGGCTGTCCTGTAGGCTGTCCTGTAGGCTGTCCTGTAGGCTCCCCTGTAGGCTGTCCTGTAGGCTTCCCAGTAGGCTCTCCAGTAGGCTCTCCAGTAGGCTCCCCTGTAGGCTCTCCTGTAGGCTCCCCTGTAGGAATTGTGGGCTCACTTGTGGGCTCTCCTGTAGGCGTACTGGTGGGGGTATCGACTACTGTCAACGTTGCGGTTGCGAGTTGTAAATATGTAGCTTGAGGGGAGTACCAAACAGTGTATGTGCCAGCGACCAATCCTTCGCTACCAGTTTCACCACCCATTGTAGCAGAGTTGTGGGCCGTGCCGCTCCATATTGATGGTATAGCCGTCAACGAGCCCGACGCTGTATTAGCACCATCAACATTATCATACCAAAAAGCAGATGCAGGAGAGCTAAGAGAATCTAGAAACCCATTTGTTGCATCAAATGTATAATCAGCTGGTGTGATCGATATATAATCTGTAGAATCTGGACCAACAGCATCACTATCTCCATTTGGATCTGTCGTCCCTGATCGAGAGTAGGTGACGGTAAAAGTTTGACCCCTTTGTACAGTTGTAGGGGAAATTGAAACACTATAACTTCCATCAAAATTACCCTGTACAATTGTAGGATCAACTCGTACTAACATACTACCAAAAAGAAACCACAAGAGGAATGAAGAAGCGCCATATGTATACATATGGGTCGATTGTGTCATATTTATAATCCTTTTGTCCCTGTATAATATCTAATATTAATAACCACAGAATATCCACAAACTATCGAATTAGTTCCACAATTATTGCAAAGGGAACTCAACAAGAAAGACGATTTTTTTTCGCGGCGTTGAGTTTATTTTGGGTTTTCCTGGAAACCGTATCCAGGGCGGCTTGCCTTGCTTTTGGTTTTGTTGGAATTGGAATAGGGAATAGAGCATTTTGGAGATCGGTGGTCTACATCAATTGTCCTTTTTCGTATGATAATAATATCAGAAGACATGATGAGTAGTGATTTCCCAAGAAGTTGTAAAACAAGTAGTAGGAGTGATTTGAGTCACAATATTCGAAGTATTAGCAGCAGCAGCAGCAGCAGCAGAAGTAACAGTAGTAGATGTACATATGTGTTTGTTCTCCTTTTGTTTTTTTTGATGATTCAACTGACTGTTGCAAATACCCCTACTCCAGAGCCGACGGAGTATACGGGAATTACTCCTCGTTCATATGATTATGATAACATGAGTTTATTCATGTCATTTGTTACGGTTTGTGTTCTCGTAATTCTCTTCTTGAATGTTTACAACACTTGGTTAACACCGACATTGACCGCAAAAGGCTTAGCTGGATTACAAGAAGATTCACTTCATAACCATGAACATTTAGATTGAAAAAATAATAATTCATGTAATACTAGATTACAATTGTAGCGGTAATGTATATTTAATTTAGGTGATGCCTAGTTTCTGTGTGTTTGTTTTTGTTTTTTGTATCATGTAACCTACGACCTTTATCATGAAATCTTTAATTTCTATTTTTTCAAAAAAACATTATTTTACAAGCTATTCCTTTCTCTCCCGTGCATAAATTGAATCATTCATACACGTGATAAGCCAGCAAAACACCAACAATATAACAATAATTGTAACATCATAATACCGCAACACTACCAGACTTAATAACACAAGACTTTTGGTGTTGTCCTTGCTACAATTGTTGAACTTAAACAATACTTTCTCTTATTTTCAAAGGATTAGCAACATATTTATCAAGCAAGGGGCAAGGTTGGTTATTCATTCAACAGATTTCTCTCACGACAGTGGGTTGTGCGTTAAGAATGGGATGGTGGGTCATTCGCCACTCGTCCCCTTTCTGCTTGCTGCTTCTTTTTTTTTGCGGTCAAAGAAAAAAGGGACTATTTTTTTGCCTTCCGCATCGCTCAAATATTTGCAAAATTATTTTTTTATAGATATTTGACAAATACAGCACATTGGAAAAATATTAGGCGAATTAATTCATACCCGAGTATTTAAAACTTTTTTCATTTGCATTTAGCATGAGGTTAGTTAAAAATGAACAAAAGACTCCTGTAACAGCAGTGACTTCGATTACAATATTTTGTTCAGCTGCAGATGGTTTAGTTTCAAACGAAGCATTAATTGTCTGTGGCTGTGGTGGAGAGATCCATGTGTTTAGTTCGATTTCTACTCATGGTAGCACTAGTGATGGTAGTGATGTTCATAATAGTGAACAATATAATCAAATGGAAATTTTTGATTCGCATTCTGTGCATGGAGTCAACTTATTCATTCTTTCAATTGAGGGGGAAAGCGTCACTTTTGCTTGCGTATTTGGTCAAAAAGGTATTTCAATTCTCGAGATACCGACTCAATCTTCCAAAGAATCTATTCACACCCACTCTACCTCTTCAGCAGCAGCGTCATCAGCATCATCTAGCTCACAATTATCATCACAAGAAGCACACGATATGCGTATAAGCATTCCATCATTAGATGATTTAGTACTCGATGCAATATTTGTTCCTATTACTTATCTAAAATCGAAGAACCCCAAATCTATTGATGGTTTACTTATTGTTGGATACGCTCATAATTTTGTTGATATTATTGCAATTTCACCAACAGATGTGCAGCGTAGAGTAAGAGTAGTTTGCCCCAAGACTTGTGTATTGTTTTCTATGAAATTGCATCTTCTTGCAAAGTCTGAAACATGTTTTCATGTTGTTATAGCATCTGGAACTGCTTACGGTGATATAATATTATGGGAAATTCAAGTCCCACTTGAAGGCTTCACTTCTACTCATTCTAAAATGTCAATTCTTGGTATTTTGAGAGGCCACGAAGGAGTGATTACTCGCGTAACATTTAATCCTGTCAATGTAATACCCCATTGTTCAATTATAAAAGACGATTTAGAATCAAGTCAGGAATTATTTGTTGAAATTGGGCGTTGTATTCCATCAATTCCTTCATTTCTTGCATCTTGTTCAGATGATCGTTCTGTCAGACTATGGTGCCTAGATGAACTTATTTCTCGTATTCATATAAGTGACCAACAACAATTTCAACAACAAAGTTATAGTAGCTCATCTTCTTGTAAAGAAACTAGTGGATCAAAACTCCCACACATGTCTAAAATTGCCGATATACAAGGGAATAATTCAGGTGCACTTGGGGAAATATTACAAATTGTAACACCTATTAAAACATTATGGGGACATAGTTCTCGAGTATGGGATGTACAATTTGTGTGTATGGGTACACCTGAACATGGTATAATTATCGCAAGTGCTGGTGAGGATAGGACAGTGAAATTATGGCATATTTATTATAAATCATCGATTTGGAAGAGTCATTGTTTAGAAATTATAGAGAATCATGTTGGTCGTCATTGTTGGCGAATTGAAATCTATCGATCTGATGAATATACCAAGACTGAATATGAAACGCTACAAAATTCTATGGTATCAATATTACGAAGTTCAAGTGTTGTTAGTACAGGCAATGACGGTGCCGTAAAGAGTTGGAAATTGTGCAAATCTGCAAGCTGTATTGAAGCATTTCTACGTGTTAATGAACATGTTGATGAGTTGGTAGGTACAGTTACATCCCCATTGCCTGCCACTATCAAAAGTGCAATACATTTGTTGAATAAGAAGGATTCCTGTGTTTGTGTGTATTTATTTCTCATGCCTACTGGGATTGTTACTCACAAACTAATGCCGTGCACTATCGCAATAACTAATTTAGGTCGTATTTGGGGATCATTTCATGTCCCATCATCATCTAATCCTTTGAATGATAGTGATAGTCAATGGTTACCAATATTTGATCATAAGAAAGATGTTGTTACTGCTGAAGCAATTCATATTTTTGAAGACAATAAAATAATTTTATTGGTTTTGTGTGGTCATAGTGATGGACACATAAGTTTAGTCCGCTCTGAATTAGTCTGTACTCTTATTGCAAAATCTACAACTATTATCAGTACTGTTTCTGGTACTGCTACTTTGACTGACAAATGCTTTGATGAAGGTTCTTATGATTTAGTTTCTCATGCATCACTTGCAATAAATTCTCAAACATCTAAAGAATGGCTTGGTCATTCACAGAGGGTAATAAAAACTTGGTTCCTCCCATATAAAATAAAAAGTATATGTATAGAAGATCCAGATAAAGATGAAGACAATTCAATAGACTACTTATTAGGTAGTGCAAGTGCTGGTGGTGCAAGCAAAGTTTGGACTATTCCACAAGGTGAAGAAAGTATTTGCATTTTTTCTGGAGAAACTCTTCATCGTGATATTGCTACTGCCATGTGCATTATTGACACTGCTATAAGTTCAAAACAAGAATATTTGATTGGTTTAGTTATTGGAGATTCTAAGGGTAATATTTCAATTTTTGATACTGCCATAAAGAAAGTTTCAAAATGTTCATGTGATGATGGTGTAATGTGCACATGTATTCTTAAACCGAATGAATCACATACTCATATTCACGGTAATGAACCAGTGACATGTCTTCAAGCTCTTTCTTCAAAACGGTTTATTTCTCTTGGTGGTGATGGCATGATGAATTCTTTTATTTTGTCTGAAAATGATTATATATATCAGCCCAATATGACATTAAAACATACTCATTCACATTTATTTGATGACGACAAATCAAGATTTGTATGTACAACTAGAACCGATTGCCTACCTATAACTACACCATTAGATGTTGTACATATTCCACCTAATAACTCTTCAACAAAGACGACAGGTACTGAAGAATCGCCAATCATGTTGGTTGTTGGTTTTCATGCTGATTGTTTTATAGTTTATGATATTACAAATGAAATTGTGGTTTGGAAAAGTAGCGCTGGTGGTCGAAGACGCCCTCATTCATTTGTTCTGCAAGGTAAATATAATACTAATGTCAATGGTAATGACTTGTGTTGTATTGATACTTGGTTTTCATGCGTTAGCGGTTCTGCTGATAAATTGAAAAAAGGCTCTAGCTCAAGTAGCACAAGAAAATCTGGTTCATTTTTGCATCTTCATTACCCAAGTCCTATTTTGAATAACGAAAAATCTTTACCTATCATTATTGGCCCTGGTGGTGGTGGAAACGGAAGAGTTGATTATTGTGGTTGTATTTTATCACCACAAATCAATTATCGAAATGGTATTTTTGCAGTAAGTGCAGGAGAAGAAGGGATACTTCGTCTTGCATTATTGAATTCGAATAAATCCACCCACACTCGTTATGAAAGGCTCCAAATACAGCGTATAGCAATGCCAGGTTATGCTCCAGTTCGCAGTTTAAGCGAATCTTTATGTGTTGGAAACTCTACGATGACTGGTCTTGTTTTAGCGGGTGGGAGTAGACTAGTATTTGCTATTTATGGATATACTGCTCTTGAAAGTACCTCAGTTGATGATATACCGGAGTTAAGATTGCTTGTATCAGGATTTTCCGATAATATTGGGCAGGCTATAGGTGCTGGAAGTGATCAAATTCAAGATGACCAAGAACAGCGCATTTTATCTACTCATTTATCAATTGTACCACATTTGAAACCAACTGAAGAAATATACCGAGTTATACTATGTGAATCACAGGGCTTTGTTACAGTTGCGGATCTTAACATTGAATTGTATGGAAGGTTCCGTGATAAGATGCAATCCACAAAACAAGCACACTCACTTCTTTATTTACGCTCTAGAGAAGCTTTGTCAGATTTCCCTATTTGTTCATGTGATTGTGTATGGGTTCATGTAGTTGATGATCTCTCTATTCATATTGGTATATTTGGTGATACAACTGGCGAGATTTCAATTTGGATACTTGGAACTAATAAAAAAGATACTTCTTGTGAAAATCGTTGTATAGCAAGATATACATCACATGCAATGGGAGTTAATGCATTATCATGTCGAATAATGCCGCAGAGTAGTGAAAATGCAAATATTCTAGCGATTTTAGGTATTGTGGCAGGAGGTGATGACCAAGGATTATCTGTAACTTATATTGAAATTCATAAGAGTCCATTAATGGATAGTAGTAGTTCAGATTTAGATGTAATTGAAACACATACTCATATTTGCTATCAATGGGCTGCAAGTAGTGCTGCTATAAGTGGAGTTTGTTGGTTATCATCAACATGTATAGTTGACAGTCATAGTAGTCATTCTAAAGATGATAAGTTTTTTTTGGCATCTACTGGACTGGATCAAAGAGTAACTATATGGTCAATAGATTCAAAAATCCCCGACGTACAAAGAATAAGTCTACCAATTCCTGATCCAACACTTATGCCGACACCTTGCAGTGGTGTTCTCGAATTTTCTACTGTGAGTAATATTTCAGATATTAGCGACCTTTGTTATAACGAAAATTTAGATTCTCTTCTGGTATCAGGTGAGGGAATACAACTGTTTCGCATAACAAAATAAATGATTACAGTAAATTAAAACTTACATAAAAATAAAACACAATTTATCGATACAAAAATATACTCATCATACAATATAATAATAAGCCTTCTAACCGAAAGCAGCAAGTAAATCAGAAGCAGCAGGTGGTTCCGGTTCTGGTTCTTTTCCAATATTCATATATTGTTCAATAGATTCAATAGCTTCGAGTAACTTGCATTTTTCTTCAAGTTCTTCAATATCTACTTTCAGTTCAGGAACACCATTTGCTCTTCCTATTTCTTCCTCAAGTATTTCACCTGCTAATTCAAGTTCACCCAATAGTGCATGAAGCTGTTTACGAAGCTTTAAAAGTTTATGATTGTTTTCTTCATTTAAACGTTTCATACGATCATAATAAGGGTCGGAATGTCCAGATTCTTCTAAATTCTTTTGATTGATAATAACATCCTTTTCTATATGATGAAAACGATGTACACGACCATCAAAAGTTTCTCGCAAATCAAGTATTGAAGGTTCAACACGCATTAAAATAGCAAGTTCTCTAGCTCTACGTGTTTCTTCATCCTCTTCTTCCTCTTCCTCTTCCTTCTCTTCTTCTTTTTCTTCTTCTTTTTCAACTTTAAGACGTAATTCTGTATATGCTCGAGTGGCGCCACATAAACGAATATTACGCAAATAAGCAGGCTCGGGCAAGGTTGCCGCTAAAACTGAAGGAAATGCCCCAAGGCGCATACAATAGCGTCGATGCATAAGGAGAAATGCACCTTCTTTTGTTTCCTCATCAAGAAATATTCTTTTCACACATAAGGTACAAATCATATTATCGCAGTTTTGGCATTTAATTATACCTTGTTTTTCAGCTTGGCAAATAATACAAACAGAAGAATCATATGGTAGTGGGTAAGTAGCATTTTCAAGATTCTTTATTCTTGCTCTTTCGGGGTTCTTCAAATCACCATACTCTTCAATAGTAATTTCTTCACCTAAATATCGACTTTCAGGAGTTTCATTCAATACCTTTATCCGTTCCTTCGACAAGTATTTATGGTATGGTTGCCAGTCTCCAGGAAGATAATTATATAATGTAATTTTCCATGTTTCAAAATCACATTCCATGACATTATTCAAATCAGAAATGGGAATTTTCCCTTCCAAGAAAAGATCACAAAGTTTTTGAAGGACTTCATTTTTTTGTATAAATCGAACTAAACTTGCAGGATGCACATTAGGTAAAAACATTTCCATTGTAGAATCAATAGTCATAAAATGAAATATTGTTATCGCTTTTGATGGTGGTAACATAGCAGCATATGAACGTAATGCTTCTTCCTGTAAAGGGGCACTATCCAATGGGACACATACTTTAAATGTTGAATCTGGAGGTTGCCATAATAAACAATACTTTGAAATATCATGAAATATCTCATCAGTTTTATATGCCCTTATCTCATCAAAAATGAAGTTCGTTTCCATCCATATTCGCCGCTTTGTTACATTTTTTATCTCCAAACATTCACTCCACTTTTGTGGTTTTTCCGGACCAAATACAAACTTGAAATTCTCATTTATCTCAAACATCTCATATAAACGCTGCTTCATGATGATATTATCTCTTTCTATTTCCTTTGGTGTACGAGGTTTACCAACAAACACCTCACGGAGTACTTGTGCCAAAGGAACAGATGGTTTCTTCTCTGGCCGCGGTGGTGGGGCAGGCGGTGGCGCCGAACCACCAGATGCAACTGATCCATCATCTGCCATTATTAAAGGTTAAACTAAAGTAGAATATTGGGGAATGACCAGAAATTCCAAAGAGACCATACCGGTTTAATTTTTTTCCAAAGTGGACGGGTGACAGGTTGAGGTTGGGAGATCCAGATCCCCGGTTATAGGGACATCACCGTATCACCGTACCTGTTCGTATTTAAAAGCTGTCTGTGTGCATACATTTCGCTTATAACCAAGCTGAATACCATAGAATACTATAGCATACTATTAAATAATAGAATTGTGCCATTTATTAGCATTTTCTATACTCAAAGTTGGTTGTATTCTTAAAAAAGCATTCCATATAAAAATGTTGGTATTACTTCTTGCAGTATTTGCTGTTGTTTTGCTGACTCCTTCTCCTCATAGTATTCAGAACCGTGAAATTCTTGATATTTACTCTGCTAATAAGGTGAGCTATGAAGCGAGCTCATATCAATCAGGAAATGATCTATATAGTGGCGATAGTTTTCATATGGATCAAACATTAAATTGGGATCCTTCCATCGATACTTTCCATAATGCTGCAAATCATATGTATCCTTGGTTAGCGACTATTCTAACTATCATTATTTGCGTTATGCTTCTGATGCTTATTATTTGGTACGGTGATTTAGCTCTTGGAACATCCGGTGCTACAACGCGTGACGAATAAAAGTGTAGTTATAGTATAAGTTTTATAAAGCATTTCATATCTTTCTTTCAGTGTCGGTTGCCTGTAAATGTGTTTAGTTGATTGGTTTTAATGATTTCACTTTCACAAACCTTATTTTTCACCTACTTTATCTAAAAAATATTCATGTTTTAAAAATTATATTACATTTGTATTACGTCTACATTCAAAAATAAAATCGTACTTCCTTGTTGTTTTTCTTTTCTATTATAACTAAGGAAAAAGTATTATTCTCTCTGACTATCTACGTTATAAACTTTATCCGGAATAAAAACTGTACGAAGTAATTATTTAGATATGACCTCTCCGGTATAAATGTTCATTTTAGGACCTGTGCCCGTTCGGTCAATGCCACCGGCAGCTTCATCACCCAAATCTTCATCTAAACCAAACCTATGCTTCTTTTCAATTTTAGCATAATCTAGTACGTGTAAAAGCATCTTAGCAGTCTCATTAGGATTAACGATCCACAAGCAAGGGCATACTGTACGTGCTGAAATATCATTACCTACATTTAAGAATTGATCTCCAACATGAATACAGCTATCATTATCAATCCCGAGCCATGCTTGAAGCGCCGCAACACCTACTGATTTGTCTCCAACATCAACCCATGCATCTCGCCCACCGTTAAATGCACAATATGGCAGAGAACAATTATTAGCACGCAATGCATCCATACAGCGTAATGTAATCTCATCTAGGGCTTCTCTCTTGAGCTTTTTGGAGCCATGACCTACTGGTACTTTTGATACCATATCATCACCACCAGGTATAATACCTAAACTGCGAGGTTTTCGAATAAGTCTAGCGCGCAATTTGAGTTTAACGAGGCATTCATCCATGACTTTCTGGGCAATATCTAGCATGCTTTGAACAACATCTTCAGGCCAAGTGACAGGCTTAGGACCATCAATATGAGCAGCTTGCCACTCTTCGTTTGGAACTGCAACTAAATGAGCAGTTCTCTTTCCAGTCGCACTATCTGGTGCTGGAGCTCTCATCTCACATCGAAGCAAATAATTGCATTCACCACCTAGCAATAATAATCGACTAGCCGTAGCATCATCAACATCAGCATTTTCCAATGCTCTCAATAAACCATCAAGTCTTACTTCATATTTAGGACCATCTAAGCCATATCCAGCAGCAGTAACTACCGAAACTGTAACACCTGCAATTAAAAGATCAATAATTGCACCAGCAAGTTCGCGATTATTTTGGAAATTACCACCATCAGAATATAAAGTTTGATCGCCATCAAACGTAATCAACTTTAATTTAGGCCCAATTCCAATTACTTGAGCTAAATTGAGAATATGACGAATCTCATTAAATGTAGGTGGTACATATTGTCGCTGCGAAATGCAATATTTGGCATCATACAAATCGAAAGCCTGTGTAATAGGCAAACCAGTGAAAAAAGTACCAACAGAAGGAATAAGTATCTTTAGCGTAGATGTTGCAGGATTAAGAGAATGCTCTTCAAACAATGACTCAATATGAACCATTGTATCACGATAAGTATCAGGCGAAGCCAACACAAAAGAATGACTAAGCATCTCCTTCATCCAAGCGATTACAGCATCCTTACGATGAGAAACGAGCACATTATTGCGAAGACGGGAGGGCTGAGGCGCGGAAGACATACTGAATGGTATAGTGGCGCAAACGTAAACGTTTGTTTCTTTGGCAATGTTTTCCCCGATACCCAAAATAGATAATACGACATGATAATGAATAATGAATAGTTCTATTCGGATTAGGTACCAATACACACATCATGCAAAACACACCACTCCAGAGTGGGACGAGCACACCATCTGGGCAATCTGGACAAAGGACACCAGCGTCAGCATCATTTGCTGCTGCGGCATCTGATGCTTCTCGGATGATGAGTGATGTTACAGCTACATTTGGATCACTATTTGGAAATACTCCTTCACGGACTACTCCATCTTCATCATCTTCATCATCTGCTTCAGCTTCACAAGGAGTAAAACAAGGAAGTGGAACTAATGTTCTTACAGGCGGAAAAAAACCTGAGGAAATTCCAAAAGAAGAACTAATGAGTTTATGTATGAAAATGAGCAAACGCATGCAAGGCTTGGAAAAACAATATGAAGTATTAAGTCGTCATAAAAAAGCACTTTTAGTTGAACGTAAAAAACTTTTGAATCATATTCGAGAAACCACCCCATCAAGTCTTGTTGAAGCAATGCCTGATCCTAATGCTGCAGTATCTCTAAGAATATTACCACAAGATGATGAAGCTATGCAGTTGGATGTTGCTGCTTTGACTTTGTTAAGGGTCCAACATGAGCAAACTCGTGCAATTCAAGTAAAGCAATTTCGAGATCAATTGAAACAACTAGGAGGTAGTATTGTTACTCAATCAGCTTCAGCATCAGCAACATTACAAACAAGTCCACTTTCCACTTCTGCTACTACTGATGGTGCTACCGAGCAGCAGCAAAATTCTAGTGAAGATTCTTCTGCTTCTTCGTCCTCTTCTTCTTCAGATCCGTTGTCTCATTTTCTTGCGGAGTCTGAAAAGGAAAAGGAAAAGATCCCAAATACTTCATCATCAGGTACTACTTCTACTAATGCTGCTACTGAAACTGCAGAAAACAAGGTAGTTGCAGCTGAACTTGCAACAGCACGTATTCTTATTGATGAATATAAAGAGGAGCTAGATCGTGCTTCCAATCAAATTAAAGCGATGCAAGGTTTACATTCTGCCACAGAACAGACACTCAAAGAGAGAGCAGATAAAAAAGAAGCGACTTTACATGAAGTCACTGGGCGTTCAGCGAAATTAGAGGAAAAGGTGATCCAACTTCAGTTGCAAGTAAAAGGATTGAAATCTACAGATGATACAGCGCGAAATTTGGAGGCCGAAATTGTTACATATAAACAACAAATTGAAGGAGTAGAATCAATAACGTCAGAGTTGCAAAGAGTAATTGATCAAAAGGATGATCAGATACAAAATTCTCGTGATATTGCCAAAGCATTACAAGAGAATCTTCGTAAAAAAGAAATTGAGTGTGATTCTTTTCAAAAAAAACTAAAAGATTCACTCCAAAATCTTTCTGCTGCATCAATGTTAAAGGAAGAGCATGAAGGAAACGTAGATCTTATGCAACAAGAAATTTCCCTTTTAAATGTCCAGAAAGATGAATTGGAAGGTCAATTGCGCAAATCTGAAAAAGAAAGACTTAAGAATGAATCGTCATCCGAACGTGTATCATTTTTAGAAGCTCGGTTAGCATCATTACAGACGGATATTACTGACAAAGATGCAATGATTACACGTCTCCGAGGTGAAGCTCAAACATCAGAACGTTCTCATGCCGTAAAGACAGCTCAACTTGCTACAAGTGAAGCTCAACTTGAGGCCCTAAAGATTGAAATTGAAGCAAAGGCTACGACAGCTAATGAGGCTTTAGAGAGAGTTAAGTTATTACAAACGCGCATTGAACAAGGGCAAAAATCTATTTTGGAAATAGAAGCAAAATTGGAACAGATTAAATTAGAAAATGAAACAAAAGTGGCTGAACTATTAGCCAAACATAATTCTGATATTGTAACGAAAGACGAGGAACGTGAGTCTGCAATTAGTACTTTAAATAGAGAGCATACTAAATCAAGTAATATTGCAAGATCTATCAATGCTCAAAAAGAGGAAGAGAATATAATCTTAGGAGAAAAAATTAAAGTTCTTCAGGAGGAAATTTCTTCTGGAGCACCTAATGAGCGCCGTATATTTGAATTGGCTGCTTCACAAGCAAAACGAGAAGCTATTCATGGTTCTCATAGAGATGCTAGAGAATTAGCATTTATTCAATTACAGGAGGCACTGATGACTAGAGATATGGAGGTCGCCCAGCACTATCAAGCTCGTACTGCTCTTGAGAAAGAGCTGGACTCACTTCGAAGGTCTGCGAAAAGGGATGGGGTAAATATGGCATATCTTAAAAATGTTGTCTTGCAATTTATGACATTTCCAATGGCTGCTCCTGAGCGATTGAGTCTTGTACCCGTCATTGCTACTCTTCTTCAATTTACAAGAGAGGAGTCTAAGAATGCAATAACTGCTGCTCGCAGTCCATCGTGGGCACCATTACAAGTAAAAGACATTTTTGCAGGAATGTCATCTGGACAACAACAAGTCCCAAGGCCAAGAGTTTCAACTGCTGCTGCTGGTATAGGTGTAGGAGCACCACCAAAAACACCACCACCAAAGACTTCACCCAAAACGACGGAATTAAATCAAAGGTTTCAAGTACAAGAAAATGGTGTTGCAGATGTTTAAAACATAAACCCCTAAAAAATAACAACATAGCATAGAATTGTTCACGCTTCTATTTACTTTCTATAATTTTTTACTCTTGAATTATAAATGTACTTTGTTCCAAAAAAATCATGTATGTAAGGAAAAAACTCCCAACTAATTATGGCTTCGTTCCTGCTTCCATAGCGTCAAGTTGACTTTGTACACGCTCTAGTTGTTGGAAGAAATCGAATAGTTCTGTATGCGTTAGCTCGGTGGTGAATTTTTGACCAACTTGCTCAGCAGACGTTACTAATTGACGCCCAGCGGATGTCGTAGCATGAGGCTTCATAGGTACATTGGAACTTAGACCAATACCAGGTTTAAATACAGTACCCATTGTACCGCCACCTAAACTTTGATCATTTAAATTCAAAGAGAACTCAAACAGCGCAGTGGGCTCTTGTAATCGAAGTAAATTAGAATCTCCCATACTTACATTGAGATGATAATTCAAACCAGTCATTTGGCGCGAACCAAGAGTCGTTTTCTTAAGACGGGCTATATATTCAGCTGATTCAGAGGCCCAGCATGTACACATTGCTTTTGCGTGTTCTTCATCGAAACCTGCATCATCGACAAGAATATTTAATAATGCATCAGGACTTGTTCCTGTAAAAGCCGCTTGCTGAAAGGCATAAGAACACCCATTTAATAATGTCTGTAATGAAGGACCACTCACAATGAATCGACTTCGTAGCTGACTTAACTCTTCGTCGGTAAACAACTCATCATCCGTGTCAACTCCGAGCTTCTCCATTATGCGATCTAAAAGCAACGGAAACTTGCCTATTGGGATCAAATTCGCAGTTTGCGCAGCTTCAAGGAACTTTGTTGATATCTTGAACATAACAATTCACTTCAATATGAGATACTAAGTATATATATAAATGCTAGATGCTAGATGTACCAAGATTTCGAATTTCCCTATTTCCCTATTTTCATCCACCCCTTTTTATTTTTTATTTGAGTCATTTCGTTTTGCGGATTTTTCCTTATTTTTATCAGGATATTTAATTAATCTTGATTTTAATTTACTGGAAATAATTTTATAATCACATAATATACAAATAGCTAATCCCTATTAGTAGCCGCAACCAAAGCCATATATGCAGGAGTAAGGTTCGTTTCGACACCCATGGTTACTAATTCTGCACCGAAAGCTTTCACATCAAGCCATACTTGAAGAGCAATCTTTTTACTATCACTCATGGCACCAGAACCTTCCATAGTTCCTTTTTTAGATGATGCAAGTAGTGACCGACGCTGTAAAGCAGAATCCATCGTTTTGGCCGTTTCGAGAAGAGCATGAGCTTGCACAAGGAACTCATCTGCAACTTCATTTGCAATATCATGAACCCATTGAGGAGCAGTAGTACGAGTAGAAGCATTTGTAGGTAGAAAACAAAGACTCGTTACACCAACTTTAGCGCCAATATTTGATCTGAATTTTATTAATGGCTCGAATATAGAAGCGACATAGAATGAAGGTTGGTCTGGTTTCGCTTTATTTGTCATTCTAAATTTGCCTGCAATTGCTCTTATATTATTGAGCGCTGGTGATTTACATAAGGATGCTGTTAGACTACATGTTAGGCGCCACACTGCATATGATGTGGTCTTAAGAGTAGCGCATGTTTCAGTAAGGAGACGCCTTATAACTGACGGCGAAGATTCGTCCTGCTGCTGATGTTCTCCAAAAATCACCCCTTCTGCATATGAGATAAAATGGTCTGTGACCCATGTAGCGAAAATATCTAAATCTATTGCTAACATTGATAATTCATCCATTGTCATAGAAGTCCTAATAATATCACCAGTGAGCGCGGAACTACTGCTGCTGCTGCTGCTACTACTACTACTACTGCTGCTGCAACTGATTGGCGTTTTATCATCAACATCTTTGCTTTTACTATGTATAGGTGTAGTGGTATTTGATCCAGTCGCAGATTGATCATCCATTACCGTACTAGAGCTAGATTTAGTAGACTTCTCAGGTGTATTAAGAGAAATGCTTTTATCTTGCGTATCAATAATTCTAGCAACAACAACATCATCAGCATTAACGCCAGAAATAGAAGTTACAAACAATTTAGCACGCATGAGAATTTTGATCATAAGACCAACAAATTTCCCGCTTAGTGCCTTGAGAAAGACAGAATTATGTAAACATATACATAATTCTAGAGCAAAGCATTGAAATAATGGAATCTCTAATTTCTTAAAATGTATTTGAGATAAAAGAGTCGATTGAATTTCATCAATATCTATCGAATCGAGACCCTTATCTACCCCAATTATATCTGATTTTCCTCTCTGTGTCTGTTGATGAGTATAAATGCTTTTGGTAACATCAGCCATAAGTCCACCCTTTTGTGATGTTGGAAGAGCATTTTGGCATGCTGAATCTATACGACGTGATAACTCACTTACTCGCAACTGGAAATACAAATCCAGACGCCATTTAGAATGAAACTGAAGTACTTGTGAAGAATTCTCAAAATCCCAATTACCAGTAGAGTGGATTTGGAATTTAGAAGATAAATCTGATACAGCGTTCCCAAACGCTTCTACAGCACAATAGCATGAGTGTAATGTTGTTGCAATTCCACCGCCAAAGATATTTGGAAACTTAGCTTGAAGAATTTCAACTATAGGTTTCCATATTGAATTAATAAGCAATGTTTCAGATAGAGGACATGAAACTAACCCACTGCCAGTACCACTACCACTACCACTAGTATCATCTGAATCTGAATGAATATTCACAGTAGAAGGGTTAACAACTTTAGAAGCTAGTTGAATTGGTACTTCAAGAGATGGAATCGCCATAGATAAAGTAACAAGCAGTGCATCTTTCAATCCTAAAAAGCTACCTCTACCACCCGTACTATCAACACGTCCTTGTGTTAATGTGTTCCGAGCATGAGGTAAAATTAACGTTTCTGAAATAGCAGATTCAACAATATCTGTTCTATCGAAAGCAAATAATGCTCTGATTAAATGAATAAACGATTGCTGAGGAAATGATGATGATACTCTATTACGACCTGCGGTATCAATAGTAGCAATTCCATTTGAATTAATTGATAGCAAAGAAGATACGGCCGTGGCATGGGTAGTTAAAAAAAGATTTAAGCGAGAACGAATTTTATTCAATAAACGATCTGAAGCTATTGCAATTCTTTCTTCTAGTTGTTTCCTAAATGCCTCATCTTTTGCATCTTTCTTACTATTCTTATGCTGATGTGCTATTTGAGAGGATGAAGTAGAAAGTTCCAACTGTGCTGCTTTTAAAGAAAATGATGCTCGTTCTAGTTCTGAGCATTCAAATACATCAACCACTGACTTATCTTTCATACTTATGCTACTTACTAATTGAGATCTACAATACGTTCCTGACATTACGTTTAGCTTTTGTTTCAATACATCAAACTCCCCTAACCCTAACCCTAACCTAATAACCCTAACCCTAACCAGCTTCGATCAGCTCCTCAACTCTCGACAGGTCGCCGATCGCACTAGCAGTGTGCAAAGGGGGGTCATTCTTGTCCTGTGAGTAGCCTTCCCTAGCATTGGCCTCCAGGACCGCTACTACATCAGAATGGCCCTTTTCACGAGCCACATCTAGAGCACAGTGGCCATTCAAATCCTTTGCCAATACGTCAGCCCCATGATGCAAGAGTTGAAGAACCACTTCTCGATAACCACCCTCACTCGCCAAGTGGAGAGGTGTAGTATTGCCATCCTCCTCGCCGCCCCTAGTATCCGCATTAGCGGACTGACTCAGCAGCAGATTCACTTCGTCGATATCGCCCTTCGCACTTGCTGCCATGAGACCTTTGATCATTTCCTTCGACGCCTGTACCGATTCACCTCGCAAAGACGTACCATCGCTATTCACTATCTTAATCTCACCATCATCATCACCACTACAACCATTTCCACCACTATCCTCCTTCTCTATTACCTCAGAGGAAGACAGAAGTAGAGTCTGGGACTGAGATGGATGCAGAGATGAACGTGGAGCGGGTGAGCGCGATGGGAGAAGTTGAGAGATAGGAGATGGAGATGGAGTTGGAGGTGGGGTTGGATCACCATCTACTCTTTCTTTGATGGCAATTCCATTAAAACCGGGCACTAAACTGTCAGCTTTCTTCTCGTCCTCGCCTGTAACTGATGCACTCTCACTACTCATTGCAAAAAAGACTCCACGAGCAATGAACTAATAAATACGTAGCCTTGTAGCCTTCGTTTTTTTTACAATCAAAATCCATCTACTGCAGACGATGGTTCTGGTTCCTTCATCTGGCCAGCTGTTTAGTCAGGTTCAGCGAGAGCAGAACAGCAACACAGGGAGTATATTTTTGCACAATATTTCATTAAATATGCTTAAGAGTCTCTAATTAGTTTCAAAGCATGTTTTCATCTCGTTTTATCAGCCTTTGGTTGTTTTTTTACGTACTTTTCAGCTCGCAAATATTGAGCATTGATTGTGGATGCAGTATTGATAGTTACTATGCTTCTATCCCTGAGTTGTTTGATGCATCTATGCCTCCAGTTTCTTCGAATCGTACTGCTTGGCAATCCTTGGTAAATAAGCTGATTCATCTTCTTTCAAATACTCATGTTGTAGTTCCATATACATCATCTTCTACTACTGATGTGTGGGATGCACTTGGTGTGATTGATGCTGATCCTAGTAATAGTACATATGTGAAGTGCATTTATACAAACTCGTCACTTCCATGGTCTGCTCATGGTGTTACTATTGCTGGTCAATGGAATAGAGAACACATCTATGTAAAGTCCTTTGGTATGTTTACTTCTGGTCCAGATTATTCAGATTTGCATCATCTTACACCGGCAAATGCACCTGTAAATAGTGCTAGGAATGATAAACCTTATGATGATTGCTATCAAGATATTGATTCTACATGTAAACAGCCTGCATATAATAATGAAATTACAGGAATATTTACACCAAATGATTCTGGTACAAATTTAGGCGGT
>JACKZZ010016182.1_pt1 | contig 19010 bp, 16 predicted proteins | sample 8027871 | NCBI WGS metagenome assembly JACKZZ01 (sample SAMN15724774, study PRJNA655200) | protist metagenome | isolation source: fluorescence activated cell sorting (FACS) single amplified genomes of... | place: USA: West Boothbay Harbor, Gulf of Maine | collected 2000-07-19
GTTATCTACGCGTGTGTCGTCGGACTCGCCGCCGCGAGAAGAAGATGTTTTCCGAAACGAAAACACTGGATGTCTGGACGGGTCGAGCGGTTGAATCAGGTCTGGGGAGATCGTGTACGGGCAGTTTGTCCGCGGACGGTCGTTGTCCAGTGCGCAAAGCGAGGCGGTCGCTTTCTTTTCACTCTGACAGACCGCTGCGTGTCCACTCCTTGCCGCGGAGCCCGAAATCAAATTCATCTCCGCACACGACAATGATGCTGAGTCGGCATTCGCGTTTCGCGCCAGGATCGCCCCGTGCTCCACAGATGAAGTGGTATGTTCGTAGTTCTCTCGCGGTTCCTTCATTCTTTTCTTCAGGAGTGGCGAGCTCGAGCACTCATTTTTCTCACGAAACGATTCCGCAGCACCGCCCGTGTTCGCAGCTGCCCCGCCAGCTAAACTGCATTCCTCTGCTTCGCACTCTTCCAAAGCTTTCCAAATCGCCTCCTTTTCCTCATCCGAGAGTCCAGCAGGTAGTAAAAAAGAGCCACACTCTGGCGCCGCATAGTGGAGACGGCGGTAGTCTTCTGTGCTCAGCACACCAGTGCTCCTATTCTTCATCGCCGAAGCGGTTCTACTGGCGATCCCGTCTGCCCCGTTTCGCACGACGCAGCGCTGCGTCTCGGCCCGTAGCGCATACGCCAGTTGGTTTTCCGAGAGCGGAAAGCGAATCGCAGCCAAGATCTGGTCGGCGTTCCAAAGGTAGAGGACACAAAGCTGCGAGAGCAAACTGCTGCTTTCTGAGGAAGGCGCGCTTGAAGTCATACTTGCCCTCGTCTGTTGCTTGAAGGTAGATGGAGAGTTTGAGTTAGCCTGTGCCAGGGCAGAAGTATCTTCCTGCTCCATAAAGCTTTTCGTGTCGACAGGAAGTAGAAAATCGCGCTGCGCGGGAGAGGCGCCAACCACAACGTCGCTCGAAAAAAAATGGTCGCCAGAAGCAGTCTGAAACCTTTTCGCCGCGGGCTTCGTCGGAATTGTGTACACCTTCTGTCCGATAGCTGACAAAACGCGGCCGGCAACGTCATAATCAATGTCTTTTCGCACAGTCGAGTATTGCAGCGGAATCTCCAATCCCTCGTCCAGGGTGCGTGCCTCCGCCAAGACTGCTGAGTCTCTTCGGGTATCAGAAAAGCCCTCAAGCACGTCAACGCGGATAATCGGTGTGCGATAGCTGTCGATTTGGATCTTCGGTGCGCCCCTTTCCGCCCGACTGGACTTCTCCGCAAATTTTGTGTGAGATGAGAAACTACAGGTGGCAGATGCGGCTATCATCTTCGTCACAGCGTTGAAGTTGTCCTCAAACGGTTCCAACCTGGGCAAACCCCGATTTCCTGTTTCGACGTGATGTAGCTGTTCGTCGACCTGCGCGTAGACCTGCTCGTACCCGTGGACAATCGGCGACATGTATGTCCGCGAAGCAACCAGTTGAAGCGGCCGGCACGCGGGCGTGTTGGGCAGCAGCTGTTTTACCCGCTGCTTGAGGTGGGAAAAGCGCCAGGGTGGAGGCGGACCAAGAAGCGCTGGCTTTTCACCATGGTCACCTGATGCTGATGGATGGTTTTTTTCTGCTTCCTCGCCAGCTGCGTGGTTGTCGTCTTCAATACCAGAGGCCAAGATCATCTCCCCCAGGTGCCACAAACAGAGATCTTGCACCAAGTCTTTTGGTAGTTGCTCGGCGTCGCGCAGCTTGCTTCTCAACGTAACACCAACAAGATCGGTTTCCTGCACCCAAAATGTTGGCGCCAAGCCCGCCGGCGTCCGAACCACCACGCGCATTTTTTTTCTTTCGTTAAGATTAACAGCAGATGACTTCTCTATCGAGGACAATAGCACAGCAACAGGCAAAGGTATTACGAGGCTGTAGCTAACCAAGTGAAACATCAGCGGTCGTAAGCTTCTGAAAAATATTTAGTAACAGGCAGTGGCTAGTACGAGTCGGGGTCCAATACGAAAGATAAAAGAGCGCGACCACGAAGATGAGTATGCAAAAATTCGCAGGACGAAGCAAAAAAAAATTCGAAACTTTAATCATTAAAAAAGAGCGAAGCAATCACTTGAAGCCCTGTTTTAGTTGTTCACGCAACCATGTCTCTCACGATTGGCCTAAGCTCAAGCAGAAATTTGCGAAGCTCCGAGACGCCGTGTCTATGGGGCGAACCGTCGCGCAACAAAGGGATCAAACACAGCCACAGGTAAGAGAGCCTTCCAAACAATAAAATCTTCGAGGACGATATGGCTTCGCAGGAAGTAAGGCGATGATAAGCAGAGCAGTTTGATTCTGGATGTGGTTGTGGTTCTGACTGTGACCACATGAGCATGACATGTGTTGAGAGTGAATACTCAATCTCAAAAAAAAAAAGTATATCGTATGCGCTTTGATTATCGCTTGCCGGCGTGTTAATGCTATGTCTTTATCCATTTGAAAATGACTGAAATTCCAAGGCTTTTGTGTAGCAGAAGCAGGCACTTGAGAAGTACTAAAAAGAAAAACAAAATAGAAGGGGCATTCAACTTTATAATGACACATAAATGCAGGACCCATATCGAAAAATAAAAATTGAATCATCGCTGAGTTTGAAACTCGCTCCGTGGTCTGTGCTCTTTGTCCTTGAGATGCCAGCGATTCTTCTCGTCGGCTCGTCGTTCCGTGATCAGGCCTCTCCATCCTCCAGCTCGACAAAAACCGTATCACCGTCACGCAGAGAAGCAACATCGCCGTCGTCTTCTAATTCGCAGCGTTCAGACGTGGCGGGTGACGCAGCAGTGCACGAAAGAATCTGGGCAAGGATTATTGTACTGTACGTAGTGGCATGCTTAAATAAAGCATTGTTAAAGAGACTGCTGGCAATCTTTAGAAGCGAGAAAAAAGCGCCACCCATAGCACTGATATAAATATGAGTACTCACCAACTATACCAGGGGGCCGGAAGCGCTCGGAATTTCGAAGCGCGCCTTAATCGTTGCAAGGAGCGCCGTATAGCTTCCAGCCGCGCGCGGATTCTCTACCTCGAGCATCTTTCTCCGGGACCCATAGCGGGCATACACGCGGATACCTGATTTCAGAAAAGAATTTGAATTGCGCAAGGTTGAATAGGGATGGTAGACCATCAACTATATGCACCGTGGATCTACATATCTGGATCTACTACGTAGCCTCTGCGCGTCACTATTTTGATGCTGGCACTTTTTATTTTAGCGCGAAAAAAAGGAAGCTGCCTCTCGTACGCCCCTGTAGCTAGAGCTACAGTTCAACGAGTTACACTGCAGACCCAAAAACAAAATCCAACGTAGCTGAGTACTTGTTTGCTGCTGTTGCTGCTGCTGCTGCTGCTGCTGCGCCACTGCAGCCGGTTGCGCGGGTCCTACTTGCGCGACAGCCGGCACTTGTTCCTGCGGACCCGACGAACTGGAATCGGCTTCGCTACAACCTGGGACCGTGCAGAAGGTAAATTCGTAGTCGCCGCCCATCAAACAACCAATCTGACTGTTCTTCATCCACTTAGGGTCGAGCTTGATGGTGTATTCCGTGTTGGGCTCGAGCTTCGTGCTTAGTGTGATGGTCAGGCGCTTCGTGCTGTCAGAGAATGAAACTTATGGGGCAGCAACGAAAAAAGTAAGCCAGGCGCGCGACAAGTGTGCAAGTGAACCTAGAGGATGATTTGTAGCTGCTGCGTTTCTAAGTACTTACTTCGACTTTGCCGGCTTTGATGCAGCGCGCTCATCCTGCTTCTGCTGAAGCACGCACTATGCATGTTCGGCGTTGATCCTGTCCCCGCCCCAAGTATGCGGACCTGGTGACGATGGTCAGTATGCACACAGGATCTTATCAAGAGTCGCGACATACATCAAAGCCGCAACATTCTGCCTAAGCATGTCTTCACTAAGCACGCAGCTAGTTGTCTGCGCTTGGTTTCGATACGTTGCAAAATTTGCATAAGACGTCCGCGACGAGGGTGGCCGTAACGTCCATGCACTCACCAAGTAGCGGATAACCTTCGTCGTCAAGTGGCTGGGCAAGAATTTTGCCGACTACAGAGCGCGGGGGGCCGCTCATTTTCGTGGTCGCATCGAAGTCGATGTGGATGCTTTTCAGGTCCAGCGCGACGTCCTCTGCCGCGTCCGCCGGATTCGTGCGGCGCACGTGATTGTCGACCATGTCGCCCTGTCCACGGAGGCGCAAAACCAGGTGGAAGGTTGCATTCTTCTGCACATTGTAATGACTTAGGGTCTTTCCGTCCTCGAGCTGCTTACCTGCAGTGCATATAGGTTTTTTATCGCAAACGAGAGAGCAGAGAAAGAGACACAGAGGTCGTGTGGACAATCCTCAGTAGGTTCGCTTGTCGGCTTAGCACGAGTTCTTCCCATGCTATTGCAAGTTTTGCTAGCGGCCTTGCTACATGCGTGTCCAGATCTTACTTACACGGAGGTTGATTTCTTTTTGACGCGAATGAAAAACTGTAACTGATACCAGAAAAAATCAATCGCTGCTGATCGGGTGGAATCCCCTCCTTATCCTGAATTTTCGCCTTTACCGCGTCTATGGTGTGGCTGTCGCTGACGTCATCGATTGAGATCGTTTTCCCAGTGAGCGTCTTGATGAAGATGCGGTAGCAGCCGGATGGTGGTGGCGCGCAAGTGACGGTCTTCGTCGTTCGCAGGTGTAGAACTGCGCCCTTGCCGATGCCACACTGTCGCAGCGTCCAGTTTGGCGCCAGATAGACACCTGGACAAGGATTTGGATATATTTCTTCACTTTGTTCGCATGATCTCTTTTTGAGACCTCGATTAGGATTACTCATTGTCGTGATATCATAACTCTATCATTCTTTTCCGCTCTTTTCGTTCACTCTGTGCGTTTTTTTGGGGTCTGTTTTAAGGCGGTCTGAAAATATCAACGACTTCTCGCGTAGTTCGTATCGACCGGCCAGGGAATAGAAATACGGCAAAAAGAAAAAACGCAGGACCGACTCCGGGTCATGAGCACGACCGCATGATACGCAAGCTGTGAAAATAAAAACTACACCAGTTAGGTCTTACAGACCGAAGTCATTTTGCTAGTTTTACCATTCCAATTGTAGGCCGTCCCGTCTCGAGAAGAATGCTGCTCGCCGGTATTGCGCAGGCCATATACCCCCCTTCCCGAGCTGTCGCTGCCTACAATTTGTGCCCGCTGCGTGATACCGAGGCCCCTCGCGCTGGGATTGTTGACGATCTCCGTCAGAACGTCGTCCACAGTGCCGGTATTCCCGTTTACTTCCACACTGATCGTGCCTGCATACGACAGGACCTCGTACTTCCGCGACCATGGGTGTCCGTTCTTGAGTGCTGAAAAAGGAGACAGCTCCTCGCTCGCGATTACTTTCACCTCGACTTTCATGTTGTATTGATGACAAGTAGTATCTTTGTACTCAAGCGAAAAAAAGAACTATGCGCTCAGACCATGCCATGCGAAAAAAGGACAAAAAGGATGAAAGATCTATTTTTGTTTTTGTTCTTAAGGTGGACCGACGTAAGGATGGAAATCAACTTCAACTACAGTCATGCATGCACGACAAGCTGCTGCCGCTGATAAAAAAAGGACCGATGATAATCAGTAATCAAATAGCTCAAATAGACACTATAACACACTAAGGCGACCCCAATCGTGAAGCATGATAAAAAATTATCGACCTGTTTGATTCTGGGGCCGTTTTTCGCTCTTCGCATACGCATACTCTATGCCCTTGCAGGAGACCCATGGAGCACTGCTGGGCAACAACAAGCCTTTCGCGTATGCAACTAAACCATTTCAAGGGACCCAACACCACCACCAGCGTGTGAAGACCTCACCCGAAAAAAATCAACAATCAAGCGCACTTACATGCCTTTTCACATTCTGACAGGAGAAAAAAAGCTCATGACGATGACAAACTTAGTTCTGTTTCAGCATCAAAAGGACGCGCTCCGAGCCCAATATTTCAAGGCGTTTTTTGCAACCCTCCGATCAATCATAAGAGTTCGGGTTGCGCCAAATCGTGACGAGTATCGATAGCAAAATTTCCAAAGTAACCCTCAACACCTAATTGATTCAGATATATTTAAGGAGCAGTAACTAAGAGCAGGCAAGGATGCACAACAAACGCAAACCTCGTGATAGTATAGTTGCGATGAGGACGAATCTGTCTATCAGTCTCAAAGCGTGGAAGTCGTTCCATCTAGGAATCCAAAATTTGAAGCTCAGTCAGTAGTCGTTAGATTTCGTGTTTCTAGGAAATGAGTGACGAGGTCCGATCATCAAGTTGTAGTTCTAGTTTGAACGTCGTTTAACAAGGTCGACGAAGTTGAAACTTCTTACAGGTTTTCCAATGAGCAAATAGAAACAGGATCCCACCCACCAACTAAATTTCCTTTTCGTGCCGCTTCCTCGTCTGGCGACACTGGTGCTGGTGCTCCCAAAAGACTAGCACTTTTCCGCGAAGAAAACAAATTCACCACGCCACTCGCTCCCGGCCGGGCAAATATCGCGATGGCCTGATCCTCGCTCAAAAGATCGATCAACGTCGAAACCAGTTCCTCCGCAACAGCTTCCTGCAGATTGTGCCGGCTGAGGAAATCGTCGATAATGAAAAACTTCTTCTTGATGTGCGCACACGTAGAACTGTTCCCCTTGCTCAAAACCGCGACGAAAACCAGTGCAAACACCAGGCGCCCGCGCACCTCAGCGGACACCGCATTTGGAAGTTGCTGGCCGTTGCCTTGCTTCTCGTGCAGTTTCGAAACCCAGTCTGGGAGTCCTGCGAGAAGAAGGGCTTTTTGGGTGGTTTCGTAGAGACCGGGTTCTTCGGAGGATCTTTTCGGATCCTGTTCATCTGTTGGCGTGTCTGCACCTGAAGTCCCATCGGCGTGTCCTGCTGCGCCGCTCGTTTCTTGGTTCACATTGGCGTTGGCAGCAACTTCCTCAGCAGCCGTTCCGTCGCCTGCAAACTGCGCTAGCTGCATTCGACCGTCGACCACGGTGTCAACGAGATTGGAATCATTTTCTGCTGTTCTGTCAGTCACAGATTTCGCGTTTGTCTTCCCGGCAGTTAGAAACAGAGTCAACGCCTCGAACAAAGTCAAGTGGTCGCTTCCCATGATCTGCAGAACGCAGGTGAGTTCGGATACGAAGAAGGTGGTAGTGCGGTCTATGGTGTTCCTTCTAGTTCTCCTGTCGCGGTCGCTTGAAGACGAAGAAGAGGACGACGCGACCGCGCTGCTAGTACAACTGCCTTCGTTTCTCATCTTGATCCAGCAACTCGGCCAAATGCCTGCCAAGCACCGGACCAACACACTCTTTCCCGCACCACTTTCCGCGAGAATCAAGCGCTTTTGGCAGGGCTGTAGTGTGAAGTGGAGGTTTCGCAATCCTGGTGCTGCAACCGTCGATCGTGTAGTTCCTGCAGCTGCAGCTCCTTCATCAGCGATGGAGCTGTCAGCATCTTCATCCTCAACCACTGGCGGTGCTCCGAAGTGGATTTCCTCGAAGTGGAGGTCGATGCCAGAGTCCGAGTGAGTTGCGTGTCCTTCAACTGCAGCGACATATTGTGTAGCCCCATTTTCCAGTTGTCCAGCTTTGCTCTCCCTGTCCTTGTCCATCAGAGCCAGAGGAGGTCTACCGCTCGACGCCCCGCGGCCTCCAATGTTGAACCCTATCCCCCGCACTCCCGCCATCTTTTCCTCATACTCGCAGAACTTCTGCATCGCTAGCAACCGGTCGGTCGTCACCCGCCAACTCGCGAAATCCGCGTAGGTAGACATGAAGAAGTCCAGCGACCCTTGCACCTGTCCGATGATTGCCTCCAGCTGGAACATGGCGCCCATGGTGATGTGCCCTTGGAAAAAGGACGGAGCGAGGAGGAGGAAGGGCAACACGCCGGCGAGCAACCCGTAAGAAGTAGTGAACAACTGCAATCGAAAGCCGACTTGCATGCTGTTCCAGAGCGCAATGCGGACTTCTTGGAAGCGTCGTTGGATCAGGCCGGCGTCATTCAGGTTTTGCAACGCCAGCGGCTCGGCGCGGTTCTGCACGGAAATCAACCCGTCGCGAAACTGCGCCTCGGCGTTCTGAATGGCCATGTTGGCGGGAAGCAACTCTTTACCGAGTTGGTGGGTCATGATGGAAGAGACTGTTGTGTTAGTTTGCAACGAAAATATCGACATTACATTCGGGACATGCAACAAAAATTTTATATGTGTGAGTCGCTGTCATGGTCAAGATGCAATTTGGATTTGCAGAAGAATAAAAGCCACAACTTTATACCAACAGACATCAGCAGGCACAATTCCCAGAGACCGGGCGGCGAGTGGTAGACGAGTTGTGGGAAGAAGAACGCCAACCGCAGCACCGCGTCTGCGAATCCAAACGTCAACCTCCGACTGCCGCCGACAAAGGCCTGCACGTCTTCGTGCAATCGCTGATCGCAGTTCCGGAGCTCGTCTGGTTGGGAAAAGAAGTTTCTCGTTTGAGTTGATGCTAGTAAAGAGTCACGATTTGTTCTGGTGTTCATCCTCGTTCTGGCGGCGATTGCCGTTGTTCCGGTCTCGCGGTCCGACTCAACCGTCACACCGCCTTCGAGTACAACCAGGTTTTCTTCTTCTCCGCCGTCTTCTATACCTCCATTCTGCGAAGATCTACTTCTTTCTCGAACTTTATCTTCCAGTTCCTCGCCGTACAAGCTCCCGTATCCCCCGCCCACCAGCGCCATTTTGTAAAACGCGGCGTCTTTCAACCAGAAGCGAGTCGCAAACCGGTCGACGAAGTAGGCCCGGGCGTGCAGGTCCCAGAGCCCCGTCATATAGTCGCTGTAGGAGCTCGCGACCATGTTGGAAATCGCAATGACGCCGAAGGATTTCAGCAACTCCTGGAATTTCAACACATTCTTTGTCTGAAAAGTGTCGAAGAAGGCGCCGCGCCACTGCGTCATCACGTAGTCGACGCACAGGTCAAAGGCCATCCCGCAAACCTGCAGCGTCGCGAACTCCTTCGCGCCGGCCTGCTTCTGCAGGTAGTCGGAGATGTGTTTGGTCGCCTCCTGGATGGTAGTCACCCAGGTCCACGGTTGATGTGTGGATGAATTATTTGCTGGCACAGTAGTAGACGAAGTTGTTGCGCTTGTTAAAGCTTCCTTCGTTCCCGCGGCGCTACTTGACGATTTCGAAGCAGCAGCAGACTGCCATGCCCCTCTTGCTCCTCCTGCAACAAGGACACCATCTTCACTGATATCAAGCATGTGATTCGTATGATCTTCGCCGAAAGCACTTGTGTTTTTCGAAGAAGAGGACGAGAATCCGCCTTCACCCGCGGAAGTCGAAGTGGTAGAAACGTCGTGTAGTGGCGTTTTGCTGGTACTATCTCCGACGTGGTCAACATCCACCAGATTTTTGAACTTCAGGTCCGGGCTGGAGCTATCGCTGGATTCGGTTCCTGGTTGCTGGTGGTCTATTTCCTTGTTATCTTCAGATGTTCTTGATGAAGAGGATTTTGAAGTCCTCGCAGAGCAGGATTTTTCGAGGTGAAAACCGAACCTGCTGGCCTTATCCGCAGCACCGGAAGAGTGCGATTCTCCATTTCGTTTCGACGACGATGCGTCGCTACCGTCTTCCCCCTCCACTTCCCCGAACGCAGAGAACAGAATTTCCCGGTGCCACTCCTCAAACAACGCCGCTGATCCGAGCAAACCGGGTAGAAACAGCTGGAACGGCAAAATCAAGTTCGCGCCGACCGGCAGAAGCGTGCTGCTGGTGCTGAACGCCAACGCGTTCAGGCTGGCCGGCAGACTGCTGAGCAACATGTACATCAGGACGGAATATTCGCCGTCGGTGAACCGCTCGCGGAGGATCTGCCGAAAGCGCTCCTCTTCGTTGAACAGTTTCACCTTTTTTCGACTTGCATCCAATCCAGCAACTGAAACTGTAGTTCCTGCTTCCAACAAAGCCGAATTGGAGTTCTGTTGCTCCCGCAATAATTGCACCAACGCGCTCCCGCCCAGCACCGCTAACAGCGTCGACAAGAGCGCAGCCGAGGTGATTCCGTAGTGCGCTGCGAGCAGGACGTACTCTTTCTGCAAGAAGACCGCGTGAATGTTCCAAACGAAGCTCGCCGCACAGGCCGTTGCCGCGGTGGAGTGAAAAATGAGGGAGGGAGTGGGTCTTTTGGGCGGTTTGGTCGTAACTCCTGGTACGGCCGTACCTCCTGCTTCCGACGAAGACGCGGCAATACTATTGTTGTCCTGGCGCTCGTCGGGATTCTGGTCTTCTCCGTTGAAGATAGTGCAGACATCGCCTGTGCTCGGCGTAGCCGAAGCCGCCGATGAGGATGAAGATCCAAGCGACGGAAACAGAAAACTGCAGGCACGCAACATCTTGTTGAACTTTGTCTTGAGGAAGGAGTTGGAGTCTTTGCAGGTTTATTTTTGAGTTTCAGCAGCTTCAAGTTTCACAGAATACAAAATAAAGTTCCCACTTTCATTTTTTTCCCGTTCTGGTTTTGTGTGTCATACTTGAGCTTGACCACTTTTCTCTAATTTCATCTCATGAAGACGAGTTTATGGGTAGTTGCGATTCTTGTGTCACTCAGTCATGTCCTACTGAGACGATTTGCTTTCGATTTATTTTTGGCAAATGGTGCAACGACCTTAGTTCTTCATTGGGACGAAAGTTCCTCTCAGGTTCGAGAAGGAGGGTCTACTTACCCGTTCTCTGGAACCGCTTCGCTCTTTTTTGCTTTTGAATTTGATGCGATTGCGTAGCGGAACAACGAACACGAATTTGGCTGCTCTTTGTCGCTCAAAATTCTCTCAAAATCTTAATGTTATTTCTCTGCAGGTTTTTTTTCCTATGTGGCAACAACGCCAAGAATGGCCAACCCGATCACAAAACAGGCTGTGCATGAATATGCTTTGGCGGTAAAGAGAATTTGAAAGTCTGGTGTTCGTTTCATTTCCAAATTCTTAGAAAAACATCAGGTCGCTGTGATGCTGGTGATCTTGTTCATGCCAGCTGTAATACACTACATAGGTCATTTCGATGAGAGCAGCCCCGGAGCTGTTGACATTCAAATCCCAACATCCGTGAATCAACAAAGGTCAGAGGTGAAAAATGATTTCTCTGAGGCGAAAAATAGTGAATCAAATATTATAGGGAAGACGGACTGTTAGGTTTTGTCCATGCGCGAGGGCCGGTAGGTGAATAATGGTATATAGCATGTACGTGCCGGGGTAAATCTACGAAGTTGTAGGTGAAATCATGGGAAATTTTGCCTAGGCAGACTACCAGTTCATCAAGGGCGGGTTGGGCAGTACATATCAGAAAGTGGCTTTACTTCGGGGTCGTGCAGCCAAGAAAAGCACTACACTTTTTTTAACTTACATAAAAATCTCACTCCTTTCATTGCCAGGGGGTACGGCAATACGATTGACATTGTAATGACGAAAAATTTTAGAAAAGTTCACTGTTTTTATGCCTCGTTCGAAAAATTAAGCCCGTGCGACAGGAAATGGAAAAATCCTGCCAAATTTGGATCATTTACCCTACCACCGAGATTGAGAAGTGAGCAAGGTGTTATCTACCCGAAAAACAATTGATAAAAAGATACTTTGTGCTGAGGTATTCATTGAATAAAACTGGTGTAATATTATCTACTGATAGACAGATGATGTGAATCTTTCGTAGCCTAGGTTTTCACGAATCAGTAGATGAAAAGCGGAAAATAAATCGGTAAATACGTCGTCACATCTTCATGAGCTCAAGGGCTCAAATCACTCAATATTTTGGAATCAAAATTTGCTGTATTCTTGTAAAAAATCATGGACAGTCATTATTTACGGGTCCTCGTGTCGGTCGCCTTGTGGTGCTGTCGAGTGCATCTTCAATGCAGCCTGGTCGGTCGTGTCGTTTAGCCAACTTGCATCTCGAGATTGATAGATGGAGAAGGACGACCTGGTGGACAATTAATACGTCAACAAGCGGTGCCCTGTTATCAGTGACAGAGCGCGCGAGATGACGAGGTCGGCCAGGTGGACAATGTTTCGTTGAAGCTGCGGGCTTACACCGAAAAAATGCCCATTTGGTTTCGTGCAACTGCTGCTGGGCCATTGCAACAGGGGGAGTTGTTGAAACTTTTTCTATCCGGGAGAGGGACAGCGACAGCACCAGCTAATTCATTATGTTCGGTACTGCTCTTCAACATCGTGAAGATTCGTTTCATTTACCCCTGCTGCTGTTGATTTTCTTCCTCTTCGTCGTCCTCATCGTCCGTTACCTCGACCTCGACATACTCGTGACTGTCGCTGTCCTATGGCGTTCTCAACTGTTACATCCTCAACTGTTACATGGATTTGCGATGCAAGAACGGCAACAGTGAAAGAGGGGACCTTGCGCGTCTTGCATGACAGATTTCGCACAGATTCTCAGCCTGTTGGGCTCTTCGAGAATTTGCAATGCGAAGCAGCTTGATCGTGTCGATTCTGATTGCAATTTTGCATGACAAATCATGTAACAGTTGAGAATGTAACATTTGAGAACGCCATATGTCCTCGTCCTCCTCTGCAGCTGCAACAGCTCCTGCATTGCTGTTTTCTTGTGCAGCATCTGCTCCTGCTGCCGTCCTCGTCGGCAGCACATTCTGAAGATGTGCTTGCTGGTTGTCCTCTGTCGCGGCCGCATTTTGCTGCGATGCTCCCTGTAGTTGCTCCCCCCGCTCTTCAGCATGGTGGGATTGCTGCTGCTGCTGGTCCTGATTATACTGATCAGCACTAATATTGTGGTCCTGTTGGTCCTGGTTGTTCGTGTTCGCTTCTTCCCCATTGTTCCCTCCCTCCTGTTCCTGTCCCTGCTCCTCGTCCTCCTTATTGACGTCGCCCCCGGGCCACCAGTTCTGGTTGGGGTCGCCGTTGCGCCAGGCACCTGGGCCCACGTTGGTGCTTTGCTCCTCCCACTGCTGTTCTCGGGTTTTTTTCGCGTCCGTTAGCACAGCCATCTGCTCTTTCACCTGAGAGGTCAAAGATGCAATTCCGACATTATGTTGATCAAGATCATCCTTCTTGTTTGTGAAGATGGTGAAAGTTAGTAAGTACAACGAATACGCTATTTGTATTAAATGAGAAAAAACTCGTCCACTATTCTACCTTGATGACTTTTGCGTTCAGCTGTTCCTTCTTGGCGGAATCCTCGTCCCCGCACTTGGCCATCAGCGCCATGAGCTTCTGCAGCATCCCCGTATACTTTTCCAGCAGGCGCTTCGTTTCGGAATCCAACTGGTCCCCGTCCACCGCGGACGCAAACTGCTTCTTCGGGTCCATCACTTTCACGTTCAAAGTTATGTGCAGCCCGTTGTGGCGGCACGCGGCGCCCACGGACTTCCACTCGTCAAAACAAATCTGCGAGAATGGAGTTTTTGATAACTTTATCAATCTTCACGGTTCTTGATGACAAAGCATTTCATGCGAATAGGCGAATAGGTATAGTAGTTCAGATTTCTTTTTTTATAAATCCTCAGTGAAGATCATGCTGCGTAACAAACAGAGTCAGAGATGAACCAGCACCATGGCAAGCGCAAGAATCATACATTGAGCGCATGACTGTGGTCGCACTCGCACGCACGGCTATTAATATACCAGCGCCGTCTTCTCTTCCGGGTTGAGTTCGACAGATTTGACCGTGCCAAACTTTTGGAAGTGATCCGTTACGACCTGCTGGTCAAATTTGTCTTCCGGGAGGTTCGAAACCAAGAGGATATGCCGCGGGTCGGACGCGTACTGTAGTGTTAAATTTGATGGCTCTTCTTGAAGATGAGAAGATTCCCTCGCTGTACAAGGCTGTAGAAGATGTCGCACGAGAATGAGCAAAACAACTTCTACTGCGGCATGGAGATATACCAGACCCACACATGATGTTTCTCGCAGTCATTCAGTCATGTCTTCATCAAATCCAAAAAATAATGCGCCACATATTCAAATGCTAGCTTATGTGGTTAATATTTCCAGCATAAGCTGCAAACTCATCGATTTTCATTATTTTGCTCTCATTGTCATTTTTACTTTCTCTTCCACCGCGTCCTGATTGGCGTTGCTTCCGGACGCTCCCGATGCGCCACTGTTCAGCATTCCGTGATTTACGTTGCTGTTAAACGTGTTTGATTTTGGTGTCACCGTGGACAGCGTCATGTTACTAGTGTGGTGATACGCGTGGGCATTAGTCGCCGCGGGAGGATTCGTCACGGTAGTCGCGGTCGTCCTCGTTGCTGATGTTGCGTACAGCGCCGCTGAGGAATTCATCTCATGCTGTTGGAGTAACTGTACGAGCTTGGGCTGCGGCTGTTGCGCCACAATCGTGGGATGATGTAGTGGATGCGCGGCCGCGGCCACCGAGGAGGCTCCTGCGGGGGCTCTCTGCTGGTTCTGCTGTCCGCCACCGGCTGCGGAGACAGAAGCGGCCTGGGCGCCGGTGTTTTGCTTCGAAGCCTTCTTCGAGCCCTGCTTTTTTCGCTTTTTACTGACCGGACTGGAGTCGGATTCCGAGGCAGAGTCGTCGGACCGCGAACGGGACGGGGATTCCTGATAGGTGAACACCAACGAAGTTGTCCAGAAGCTCATAAGAAATAAAGGTAGTCATACAGGACGAGAATGTGAATGTAGATGCAGCACTTACATGAAGATTTCGAAAAGTGAACTGCTTCAAAATAATCAGTCTGTCACAAGCAAGAGTAACATGATTTTTAGGAACAAATTTAAAGTACGTATATCATAAGTACGTCCTTTTCCGAACCACTGGACTCTTTGTTTTTTCCACCCCGCGTCCGTTTGTTGTGATTATTTTTTACGGTAACCCCACCGTTTTCCTCGTCGTCTTCATCGCTCGACTCATTCGCGTTTTCCTCGTCGTCCGAATTGTAGCTGGACTTTTTGCTCGCCGAATTCTGTTCGTTGTCGCTGTTGTACGAGGAAGACTTTGAGCGGGATAGAGACCTGGAGGACCTGGATGAGTTATCCACCTCGGAGTTTATGTTGTAGTTGCCGAGCGTGGCATTGTTGTTCGAGGATGTTGCGGCAGCTCCACCGTGATCAACATTTGTTCCTCGACCCCCACCGTTCCGACTCCCATTGTTCCCGTTATTTTTCCTGGAGCTCTTGTTCCTCCGACTCCGGTTCCGTCGGTTCCTGCTCCGGTCGTTGCGATTGCTCTGATTGCCGTGCCGGGAAAGCTGCCCTTCCCCGCGATGCGAGTTATTCTCCCCGCGGTTACTGTCGCTGTAATGCGCAGGATGGTGAATGTTGCCGCCAGATACACTGTTGGTGCCGTAATTGTCATGATGACTTCCTGCTGCGGAGTTGTTGTGCGGACCACCGCCGCCGTTGTGAGAACTACTACCTCCTGGACCGTTGCCGGTGTTGTCGTAACCGTTGTAGTAGTGGTGGTCGCCACTTCCGCCCCGACCATGGTATCCGTCGTCGGGGTTATTATTATAGTTGTGGTAGCTATCGCCGCTTGTGCTGTTGTAATGGTCGTGTCGGTGACTGTGACCGCCGCCGTAGTAGTCCTCCTGCCGTCTCTCTTCGATCACCTCACGGCGGGATCGGAGTTCAAGCCGGCTGTTTGGGGGGCCGCCGTTGGGGAGGGAGGGCGGATGGCTGTTTTGAAGATAAAGAAAAAATAACTCCAGGATTTTTTATAAAGAATGAAGTGGTCATGCAAAATCAGATCGGAAAACGAAAAGAAAAGCATCTTCACTGTGGTCTTGCAGTTCTCACATCGACAAATTCAAAGAACGTACCTTGATGAAGAAGGCTGGATGTCGTCACGGCGTTTCAGAATCACTCCGTCAGGTTTGTTTTGCTCCTTCCGCTCTTGCAGAACAGCGCCTGTTTTAATGAGGAAGCATAAAAAACTTCTTTCCAAATCCAAAAAAATACTCTCACTCCGTACTATCACTACATGGCTATTGTTCATCTCATCATAGTCATCTTCATCAACAACAAAACTATACTCCTGGGTTTTAGAGTGATTCCGCTCCCGGGCGCACCTCCCCCGCTAGTCGCGCCGCCATTCGCAGAGCTGTTCGGTATCAGGACTGCTGCGGGCGGCACAATTCGCACTTGCGAGGACCCGCTTGCAGCGTTTCCACCCTTTTCGTTATCCGCGTTAGAAGAGCTCCCATGATCGGCCTTGCCTGGCGTTTTCGTCGCTCTGCCTCCGTCTTTATGGTCACCTCCTCCAGCCGCGCTGTTGCTATTGCCATTTCCATTTGCACTCTCGAGGTGGTCTGCTCTTTTATTTCCGACGGCTTTTGAAAACGGGTGATGGGAGTAATTCTCACTGCTCGAGCCGGTCGCGACGTTACCATTGGCTAACTTATTCTTGCTATCCCGGTCGTTTTCGGACCTGTTTTTGCTGCGTCGTGATCTATTATCATTGTTCTTCGACCCGGATTTGTTGCTACTGCTTGTCGGGTCGCTACGGTTGTCCCGGCTCGATTTGCTGGTCTGCTCCTGGATATGAGATATGGCAGCAGTTTGTTCTTTGTAATTATCCTTCTCTTTAATATCTCGATCGCCGCCCCCGCGTCGGTTGCTACGATGTTGGTTCTCGTTGCTTTCGTTGTAGTAGCTGCTGTTGTTTCCGTTTCGCCCACCGGCACCTCTTCGGCTGTTCGTTCTGTCATTCGCTTCCAGCACCGCACCAGCACTGGTGTGGTTGAGGTTCCTGCCTCCTCCAGAGCGCGATCTACTCCGTCGGGACGTCGACCTGCGTCGGTTCGAGGAATTATTGTGGTTATTCTTATACCCGCTGTCATTTGTCCTGTTGTTCCCGCGGTTATTGTGGCCGTTTCCAGTCGTGCCGCCTCTGTCCGTCCGCCGTCTTTTGCTTGTTCTGCTTCTGCTGTCACTCTTATTCCCTCGTCTGTTATAAGACGAATTGTTGTGAAGATGTTCCTCGTCCTGAGCAGGAGCAGCTTGTTCTAGAGTAACCCGAGTTGTACTACTCGTGATTATATTCCTTTCTCTGCTTGACGCGCCGCCGCGCCTCTGGTCTCGGTCGTTGCTCGCTCGCCGCGTTGTATAGTTGTCACGCGGTGGCGCTTGCACGTCGCCTCCCCCGCGACTAGAATCGACGGAATTCCTCCGGTGGGCAACGAGATTGGTCGCGTCATTGTAGTTGTCCACAATGATTTTGATCTGTTGGGGCGGGTTCTTCGGTACCCGCTTATCTATATCGCGGTTCTTCGGCATGGTGTTCAGCGTTTGTGTGTCTCTGCTTCTTGATTGTGTTGACGTCGCTGTGATATTGCAGTCAGTGGTAAGAAGTACCCTGCTGTTGTATCTGAAGACACTCGCCAGAACTGAACAACCACTGTGCTTGTCGTGTAGTCGCAGCCTCGTGAGGTAAAAACTCCTGGGATCGAGATACTCCCCCCTGTCTCAGGTAGCGGCTATGATGGCCGGACTATTTAAAGCAACAAAATAGCGGTGACTCGTTCCAACCCTCGCGGGAATTGGATTTGCTCCCCCGTGTGCTTCTCCCGCTGTTGTAGTTCTGACTTTGACATCTGGCTCATTGCAGAAGTTTTTATTTTCTCAGCGGCGCGCGCCTGGACTTCTGGTAACAGTCCTGGGTTTAGCGCGCTTCCGTGATGTCGCAGGTATAATAGAAGGAACTATCGATATTATTTTTAGATCTTGGCGTCTAAACTCCTACCGCTTTAGTTTGTTTTCCGCCTAGAGGACTATCCGTAACAACCATCTATCCCCTCCTCCAGCTAGTGCCGATTCGAAAAAATCGACTTTTCACGACACCCAAAATACCAGGGCATGGCGAAATAACTTTTGAAAAATTACCACAGGTGAAAATGAGGGCCAGAAAAGTCAAACTACAATGACTACAAATTCAAATTTGCTTTGGCTCTGCTTTATTCCAAAGCAGATCTACCTAACAAAAACTTTTCAATCATAGACACAACAAAACTCGGTCGCTGCAAAGTAAAAGTAAATTCCATCGAAGGTGTTCCAAAGGGAACAATATGATTTCAGGGTACAAGAATAGAAGATCGCTTCAAGAATACTCGGTGGACTGAGGCTCACAAAAATATCAGCTTGATCTAAATAAAAATATCGATCTTCATTAGCTTCAACTTCATCCCCATCAACAAAATGCCAAAGCTACGCATAGCAGAGATCTTTTGTGCAATTCAAGTTCTGCCTGTAGCTCTCATATCGACCACAAGGAATACAGAGCCAATTGATCATGATCTTTTTCATCCTCGCACCGGAATTATTCGCTTTTGCATCTACTCGCAATTGTGGATAGTTCCTGTGATTGTGATTTTGTGAAGGAAAAATTTATTTCTTTACCCATGAAGACTTCTTGCCTCGTAAAACTACAGGTATGAGACGTCTTGTCCAGAGCTGCGACACCATTGCCACATTGAACACATGAAAAACGGCGCAGTTGTAAGTGCAATCCTTCTTGTCAGTTCTTCCAATAGCAAGAACTTCACTTGCCGAAACAAGCAGCGTGATGATCATGGACGGCAGGTGGTGAATGTTTGTTGTATGGTAACCGAGGCGCGGAGATTAGGACTCGAAGCACCGGTGCGCAGCGAGCAAGAGGTAACGAGAAGTGAACAAATGTAGTTAATGTCATATAGCATTTTTCAAACAATCAGAGAGCTGCTCTTTCTCTGTCTCACAGTGAGTTCTTGAAGATCATGCGTCGGAGAAGGTACTTACTTGGGTTCTGCTGGAGGCAAAATCTTACACGTGTAGTTTTCATTCTTTTATTCCGGGGTGTTGAAATTGAAAAAAGCATCTCTCATTTCAATAGGTTGACACGGGTAGTACTTATTTTAACAGATACAAAAAAAAGGATGTGTTCAAAACTTCAGAAAAATTTTGTTCGAAAGTATGTATCCGAGTTCCACCGAACTTATATTCATCAACATTCGCCAGCAATTTTTCCAGA
>JACKZZ010005427.1_pt1 | contig 18999 bp, 12 predicted proteins | sample 8027871 | NCBI WGS metagenome assembly JACKZZ01 (sample SAMN15724774, study PRJNA655200) | protist metagenome | isolation source: fluorescence activated cell sorting (FACS) single amplified genomes of... | place: USA: West Boothbay Harbor, Gulf of Maine | collected 2000-07-19
AGTGTACCAAAAGAAAATTGAAAATATTCTTAGTAAAAACGAATCAATCCAATGGCAGAGACGTATACACCTCCAAGAGGTTGTACTACACCAAGTAAAACAGAAATTTTATCAGTCTCTCGGAGCGGGCGAGTTTTTTTCTGCGCTCTCGAAGATAATCATTAAAGGAGATGACGCAGTGAAGGCCGCTTTTGAGAAAGCAGATACAAACAATAATAACGATTTGGATAAAGAAGAATTGAAATCTATGACCGAAGAATTTGGACTCAAATTGGACGAAGGTCAACTCGAGAGCATATTTACTTCAATTGATAAGGATGATAGTGGTGGGATATCGTTTCAAGAGTTTAAAGAGTGGTTGGATAAGTTAAAAAACAATAAAAAAGTTCAGTAGGAACAAGAACAGAAACGCCTTAGTTCTATATTTTATTTATTCGTATTTACAGTCGTCTGTAAAGGGGAACCATATCCACTTTACAGTACTCGTATATATCCACAATCCCTAATTCTGTCGGTGTTTCAGTTCATCCTTCGCCTCTCTACTAGTATTAAACCCCAAATTTCTAGGGCAATCTAGGGATATAGATAACTTAATCTACCCAGTTTATCCTCTTCTCGCTTCGCTCGTCCCAGATGGATAACTACCGGTACTCTTCTCCTTTTCTGATATAATTATAATATAGGAAAATATTCATCATCTCTTCAATCTTTGCCGAGACGCAGAGGCAGCCCAGTGTGAGAGGGGAAAAAAGGAACATGCTTTTTATGACGGGGTTAGGGTTTAAAGCAATAGGGAGTAATATTTATTTTACCTGGTAATAATTTTAATTTATTAGCTTATTAGGCAAGGTTATTAGGGCCCTATTTTTCAATATTTATTAATATCGAATATTGTTAAATATTTAAAACTTTCATAGATCATGCCAACCTGCCCAAGAATCACCCCCCGTGATCTAGTCATACCGTTACTCCTCCCAACAATTACAATTATATCATTGTTCTTTTATCATAATAATCAAGTGAACAACAATTCGAAAACATACCATTTCACTCGATATGGTGACTATGATGTTAGAAAGATTACAATATTAGGAAGATTTAATCAAATATCAAATACAAACATTCAACTATTCCAATCAGAATGGGAAAGAATATTTTCATATGAAAAGAGGTTGAGTCTAGAAAAAATTATTATTGCAACTGGATTTCCAGCAATAGATTCAATAATGAAAACAAATAGAATACATAATATGGAATATATAAAGCATATCGGTGATGAAAAAGGTGAATACTCACCATTAAAGAATATAATACAAGCAATCGAAACAATGAATGATTATTCAAGTTCTAGTGTATTATATGTTCACGATGATGTGATAATAACAAGATCATTAGTCAAAAGATTTAACAACCAATGGATTCATGGCAATTTCTCTCCTACAAAGAATAATTGTTTACATAAAGATGGTCGAGTATTAGGTAATTGGCCAATCTCGTGGCCACATGCAAAGCGCAGTGAAAAGGAATTAAAAAATGTTATTCTAGATCCCAATTTCAATCGTATTTGGAAGGGATCATCATCATTGCCATGCTCATGGGGTCAATCGGATATATTATATTTACCATTACACAATAAAAACCACCGTACGTTATTTATATATTTATGTCAACTATTTTATAAACATCACGTATTTATTGAAACAGCAATACCAACAATATTAGCTATTATGAAAAAACAATTTATAAATATAAAAATTGAAAAAATTAATCTTTTATGTACATCATGGGACTATATAAATATACGAAATAAGGGTGAGAAGATGATCGAACAATGTTTATGTAACAGTAATAAAATAGAAGAATATGATGTGTACCATCCACTGAAAATTAATATTTTAGGAGAGAAAAGATGGTCCAGTATCTTTCGATTAATATTAGATGATAAAAATATTTATGCTACCTATTGTGAGAAGAAAAGGAAACATTTTCAAGAAGAAGAAGAAGATGAAGATGAAAAAGAAGAAAAGGAAAAAGTAGAAGTAACTATCAAATCGCCGCCATCATCAACATCCACTACTAATAAGATCGTAAAGAAAGAAAGAAACGAAAAAGATCTATGGATTGTCGTCGTAACTGTATCCAACGGTTTTGATGACATGTTTTATAATTGGTTTTATTGGTATCAAAAATTAAATTTAAACATGAAATTAATAATGATAGCTGAAGATTCTAAAACATACATCAAGTATAAAAAAAAATTTCAAAGTACATTTCATGATACTTTTCAAAATAATATAGATGTTTACAAATCAAATGGCGTTCAATTTAAAAATGAAAAATCATTAACGTATAATTCATCTGATTATAAAACATTAGTAAGTAAAAGACCAATGCATTTATTAAGAGTATTCAACTTAAGTTATACCCATATTATTTATACAGATGTAGATACTGTTTGGTTAAAAGATCCACGAGTATTTTTAAAAGGAAATTACGATTTTTACGCACAAATGGATTTCACAATCAATGAGACAATTAGACATGCATATTGTACTGGTTTTCTTGCATTTGTGAAAACAAGTGCAACATTAATGTTATTGAATAAATGGAATGAACAATTGCAATTCAATCATCGGTTAAATCAACCAGTATTCAATGATATTGTTCAAAAAATGAAAAACACAGTTAGGCCCAAAAGTTTACCATCAAATAGATTTCCATCAGGTAAATTACATTTTAAGGAGCACTATGAAAGAAATAAAATTCTGAATGATGTTGTTATAATTCATAATAATTTTATAACAGGTAAAATAAATAAAATTAATAGATGGAAAAATATTAATTTATGGGTTCAAGAAGATTATGGCAATGACACAATGACGCAATGACTCTACCACTAGTCTGAAGCAGCTAGATTCTCTTGCTTGATCTGTAAAAATAAAAATATGTATTTTTGTAACACTATCGATAGGGCTATACCATGGTATACCAGGTATACCAGTATTTCTGTATAATATTATGTTTTAAATTTAGAATGGAAGAATGATGATACATTAGGTTCCTACCCTACAAATAAAATCTTGAAATGTAGGAACCTAATGTATCGATAGGAACCTACCAAGTACATTACATTAGAAGTATATATAAAATTACCAAGTACAGTATACGTCGTACACTACATGTCATGTCAGTACTACATGTATATATCGATACTAGCTAGATGTAGTCTTGGAACGATAGTTTAATGGAGATAGATGTAAATGGATTGGGAAAAAGATTGGTTGAAGTAGTGAATGATGAATGATGTATGTATTAGATAAAGTACAAAAAGTTACAATTTCTAAAATCTAAATTATTTATTTAAAAATTATGATAGACGTGCAACTGCTTCCATTGCAGTTGCACCTGCTTCCATTGCACGAGTATGTTCTTGTGCTGCTGCTTTTTGATACCAATGCAATGCTTGTTCCAGATCAACTGGTATTCCTCCTCTTCCGTATTCGAGATTCTTTTTGGGCAGCAGCTGATTCTTTTGATGCCATCTTGGACGCCTTCGTCGACTCTTTGCTGCGCGTCATCGCCTCGGCCCATTTTTTATACTCAATCCTATACTTTTCTTGGCCCACCGCTGTGCGCCGTTGCCGTCTACTTTTTTGCCACCCGAAAATCCTGCAACCGATACAACACTTCCTCCTTTTCCTGGTCCATCTCTTGCGTGAACGACAACGACAGCAATATCCGTTTCCTGGTGGAAGTGTTGGCACCTCCGGCATGCCACAAAGTGGATTCCATCACGACAGTGTCACCCGCTTCCAACGGGAACCACGTCGTCTCCCTTTCGTGCACGCCGTTCTGTGGCGTGGGGGGCAACCATTGCCCATCTGGAAAACAACACGGGGCGTGCGTCCTGGGGATGAATCGTGTCGGTCCCATGCCTTCGTCCAGAATATCGTGCAGCGCCACAAACAGTGTTACAATTTTAGGCAGGGCGGCACCGTAGTCACCGTCACTGTGAATGTCTTGCGCCTTGCTTCCTTGATCACTCGCAATTAACAACATGCCTGTCAACTTGGCACGATCGCCGACGGTCTCCGCCACGACACGACCCACTGGGCCCGACAACAATGCCTGCAACAACGACCGCAATATCGCAGTCAAAGGCAGCAGGAACCCTGTTCGTTGTTGTTGTTGTTGTTGTTGCTGCTGCTCGCCGGGTTGAACGGAAATGGGAAGAAACACGCGGTGGGTGTTGCCCCTGTTGCGTTCGGCCATTGAGAGAGGCAAGGCGTCGTACTTGAGGCAAGCTTGGACAGCTTCGTCGCAGTAGGCCTGGCAGAGATCGGTGGGAACAGTGTTGCGTACCACAACGACTCCGTTTTCTCTCAGGTCGTCGGCCATTTACATTCAATTCATGTTAACGTAGGGTTAGTCGTTAGGGTTTAGTCGTGAATAGTGAGGTGACGTGTGTATTTTCACAAGAGCTGATCTTGAATCTTGAAGTGGAGTTGAAGTTGAAGCTTCGCTTGCTCTGCTCTCTCAGGTCCTCTCACCTAAATTTTTCAGGGAACCTACTCGTACGCGTACCAGGTATCGTATGAGGGGATGATGCCGTTTATCTATTATATATATATATATATATATATATATGTTCCTAAATTGTATTATTTATTATTTAGGTGACTATATATAGACCCTGAATCGTATTTAGGTGGGATGATGCCACCTGTATGGTATTCACTCATAACATCTGTACTAATTATCTAATTATAGACTGATTAGCTACGACGACAGAATAATTGCAATTCAAAAGAGTGATTCGAACACTGTTTTAACTGTTGTAGAAGTTATATATATACTGTAAGTCAACAGCAATCGTTACATTGGTAAGACATCGAATTCAACTGCACGATGGACATTATACTTGAAGAGAATTTCAAATCAGTTGCTGGTACCCCACTCGATACTTCGCCACAAAAAAAGAAAAATTCCTCCCCAGCTACAAAATCATCCACTTCTTCTTCTTCTTCTTCTTCTTCCTCCTCCCGAAGAAGAAAAAGACCAACAAGCGTTACTGGTCCAACCATCACTTGTCATGTTGTTGTACCTGCACGCCGTACATTATTTGCTGGACGCACAGATGGTCTTCTGATCATGTGGCGATCACCAAATGAACGCGGAGTTGATATGAAAGAAAATGCATTCAAGGGACATACAGGTGGGATTACATGTGCTCATTGGGCACCCGGTTTAGGTAAGGAAGGTATGTTACTTACCGGTAGTCAAGATTCTACCATAAGAATATGGTCTTTTGGCAGAAGAGATACAACAGATGCATGCAAACAAGCATTACGTGGTCACGGTGGTACCATATTGGACATAGCTTACTCTGGTAAATTTTTAGTGTCCGTAAGTAATGATCGCACAATGAGAATATGGCGACCAACACAAGGGAGACAAATATTATTGTATCCGTGGTTTGAAACGATTCAAGTAATACCTGCATTGGGTTCAGAAAATTGCTTTACATCTGTTGGTATAAGAGCAGCAGAAACAACACATATTTATGCCGGTGATTCTATTGGTGATTTACATATTATTGACCAATCAATGAGTTCCTCCGCCTCTTCCTCCTCCTCCTCTTCAGATGGTACAATATCTCCTTCGTCAAAAGAAAAATTATTTCAAATTAATAAAAATTGGAGACATGACCAAACACCACCACATTCGTTAGGTATAACACATGTGAAAGTTGTGCCATCACAAAACTTTTTAATTACATTATCCTATGATTGCACATTACGCGTTTACGATGCAATGTCAGCAAAACCATTTTTAACGGAAGAGAATCCACATCGTTGTCGTTTTACAGGTCTAGACTGGAATGACACCCATCAAGAATTAGTTGTTGTTGATAGTGGTGGTTGGGTATATATATGGAACATATATATGGAAAAGTGTGTGAAAGAATATCAATTACGATCAAAGCCACCTAGTGTCAATCAATTATATACAAAAAGAGGCGGACGCTCCAGTGCATCTGCATTAAGTGCATTGCCATTACTTACATCTATATCCTTTAGATCAATACATCAAACCTTTATAGTAGCTGGTGGAAACAAAGTTGAACAATGGCACATATCACGTGAATTAAGTTTTAAAGAACATAAAGGACATACTGGTCCAATTGTTGCAATAATGTCCATCGCATCTGCTGCAAATGGTGGTATAGGTGGTGCACATATGTACGATGCGATGGATTCTGGTAGTAAAACAGTAGTCATAGATGATGAGGAAGATCAAGTTGTTAAAATGACTAATAAAAATAATGGGGAACATGGTGATTGTGTTTTATATTCTGCATCATTGGACAATACAATTCGTAGTTGGGATCCATATGATATGGCATGTGTATCTACTATGGAAGAAACATCCAGTGAAATAAGTTGCATGACACATATACCATTAGCTGGATTATTAGTAACTGGTTCAGATGATGGTGCTGTACGTTTTTGGAATCCAGCATCTGGTTCTACAATTATGTTAAAAAGCCATACTAATACAGTTAGTTGTATGACAATGTGTCACCTTCAACGAAATCATTTTTTAATAACAGGTGGATATGATGGTAAAATCGCTTTTTGGGATGTAAGTTTTTATTTTGAAGCAGATTAGTTTTTGGGACGACGGTTGTTTCTCTCTCTCCTTTTTGAAATATTGATATCTTACACTTCATTTATTTTATTATGTTATACCAATAAATAGGTTACAAAGAGAACACGTTCGGTAAAACCAAGAATTGAAAATATTTTTCAAGCACATACTGGACGTCAACTTAGTTTTGGTGGTCCAGATAGTATATCACATACAGTTGATGAAGAAATATTATGCATTGTCTATCACGAAGTTGATCCAGATGAACAAAACCGTGTGTTTTTAACTGGTGGTAATGATAGTATTATAAGAATATGGAATGTGATGTCCTATCAATTGGAATCAGAACTAGATGGACATGATGATTCTGTTACATGTATGGCGTTAGACGCCAATTTTTTATTTTCTGGTAGCGACGATAAAACAATACGTGTATGGAATTTAGTTCATGTTAATGAACCGTATCAATTAAGTGTTATACAATCATCACACACAAAACCAGTACAAGATATATTAATTATGGAAGATACAGGACATTTAGTAAGTTGTTCGTTTGATGGTAAAATTAGAGTATGGGATTGGGGTCACGAAGAAGATGAAGTAGGTAAAAAAAATGACAATGAGGATGATGAAGATCATGGTGGACATCGTGTACTACATGAATTTTCACACCCATCACAGTTTAGATGTTTAGGATATTATCCCAATCAAGGTGATATACTTGTTGGTACAGAAGAAGCCAATATACTAACATTCAGTTTACCTAGTAGTGTCACGGGCAAGTATTCAGTCGTTGAAGAGGAGTTTGATGAAGGAAAGAAAGATGAAAGAAGGGAAGACGAAGAAAAGGTAGACGAAGAAAAGGTAGAAGAAGAAACCTATTTTGAGTCCAAGTATAATAATGATGAGATTGATGATTCAGGCAAGCATACACCACATGTCGGTCAATTAACAGAGTAGGTATAAATAAATATTGATATAAAAATACATAGCAGCTTCCTTTAGATTTCCCCTTTATTTACATGTAAAAGGTGCCATCCTCTCCTCTCCTCTATTCTCCTCTCCTCCTCATTCTTTTCATTTTTAGATTGCATCACCCATATAAGCAAAAGAATAGTTATTTCGATGAACATCATTTTCATTCTCTATAGAATTCTTTCGAATACCTCTATTGATACTCAAAAAACCATCATCTTCAATGAAGGCGATTTCATCTAATTTTCTAGCAAACCACCAACACCAAATAATAATTTCACTTGTTGACGACCATTCTAATATCGATATTACATAAGGTATTTTATCTACTACATGCGATGCCATCAGTATAGTTAATAACAATGAAACCGTTAAATATACAACACCTATAACTCTTAAAATAAAGGATGCAGTACAATTTTTATTTCCATCATACGAATGACAAAAAACGTTACCAAATTGAACACATGCTTCCGATATAAACATTACCATAGCAAATGATGTATGTACATCATTGTTCTCAACACAAGAAATTAAACCAGCACCCATTAATCCAACCCCCGACAATAAAAATCCAAGAATCGTAAAGGGTCCCATTCCAACACGTCTAACTTTATAATTAGTACGCTGTTGATAGAATGTTATAGCACATGCAATTAATAATATACCACTTATTGATGTACCGATACGAAAAAAATATATGGATGGATATGGTGCAGCATATTGTGAGATATTCCTTAGTGGCCACAGTGGTTGTTGGTTGAGCGAAACAGAAATGATAAGACTGATAAGGGAAGAGATAGCCATGAAGAAGCAGACCAGTCTCAGAGCAAATGAGATTCTGATTGAAATAATAAATGTTTTGGAGTCACCATACTTGTCATTACTTGTGCTGGTAGAAGATATGGGTGAAACACTGGTAAGTGGGGTTTGAAGTGTTGTATTCATTTTTTTCAGTAGGAACCTATTATAACTTCAAAAATATTTCAATATTTCAAGCAATATTTCAATACGAGTACAACAGTACTACTGTATTTCAATATAAAAATAGCACTAGTTCCTACTTAAACCCCTACTACTGCTGTACTGTGCTGTACTGTAAAACCTCTACTTAACTCTACCTTATATATAAGGAGACGTCGGCGTACGATGACCCTATTTATAAACTCAAAATATTTAAAAGTCTAGAAATATAGAATATTTTTTGGATTACCAAAAACTGGCCAAAAAGTTCCGTTAAAGTCTCCATGCTGAAATTACAAGTAAAATGTATGGACAATTTCATCCCACCCAAAATACAAAACCACCCAAAATACTAATAACCGTATTTTTTCTCAAGGGTATAAATAGACTAGAAAATCTACTGCGAAAAAAAATTAGGTTACCCTGGGTTACTTGGGTTACCAGGGTTACCAGGTTACCGGGTTACCAGGCTCGGAGTTATTCTCTCTAAAATTCAATCTAAAATTCTGAAAATCTCTGGAATTTTGCAAATTTACCCTAACCCTAATAAATAAAATTTATAAAACAAATTCGAAATACTTATTAAAAAAGATGTCATTTGCAACAAAAAACAGAACGATTGATTACCGTAAAGCACTCGGCCTTCACGTTGACCTCCGTCAAGTATCTAAAAAGTACCAAGAATTACAAGTTGCTCATTGTATTTCGGGGGCACAAGTAAAAGGTGTTGAAGGTATGGTATTGACGCACATTGACAAACAACCAATATTTGATATAGGTGGCTCTTTATCATTTGAAGTCATGTTAGCTAACTTAAAGAATGCAAAGAAAAAAAAGAAAAACTTTCAAATTACATTCCACGATAAAAACTGGATTCGACACGATAATAAATTAACAGCAGATAAGAAAAAGAAACAAGCAGAGTTATTGAAAAAAAAGAAGGAGAAAAAAGAAAAGCAAAGAAAAAAACTAGCTGATGAAAAAGCAGCAAAAAAATTAGCAAAACAGGCTGCTGCTAGAGAGAAATTTAGAAATTTCTCTCTAGCTGCTGCTGCCAAGAAGAAAAAGATTTCAGCAAGCAAAAAAGGAACACCATTAAAAAAGGTGCCACGTAAAGTATTTATTGTTGATCCAAAAGTAACACCTGAGGTAGGATTGCAGATTGAAGAAAAAAGTAAAAAGAAAACTAATTATGTTACAGTTATGAAATGTCACAAAGGAACTCCATGTAAAGGTACCAAAGGGTACATTTTATTTAAAATTGATAATTTTCAATGTTATAATAGCATGAATGTTGTTCAAAAATTATTGAAGAAACTAATGTACGCAAAAAGTAAATCTCAATTTAGTCTTACATTTGTAAAAGAAGAACATGTAGAGGCAATGATTAAATATGAAAAACAGGTTATACCAACACCTTTCTCCTCGTCGTCCTCGTCGTCCTCGTCGTCCTCGTCGTCCTCGTCGTCCTCGTCGTCCTCGTCGTCCACAACAGGTAAAAGAAAAGCTACGAGCAGCTTAGAAAATAAGAGATGGGCCAATAGTGTTACAGGCTTTAGAGGAGTCACGGTAAAAAAAACTAAAAGTGGTACAAGATACTCAGCAAAATTATATATTAATGCCGAATATACACTACAATTAGGAAGGTACGATACAGCACTGGAAGCTGCAAAAGCATATGATAAAGTAGCTTTTGAGGATGGACGTCCTTTGTTCAAATTGAATTTCCCCGAAGAGTGGGCTCACATTCACAGAGATAATGCCCCTTCAGAAGAAGATGGTGGCAGCCGTAAATCTAGTAAATCTAAGAAATCCAGTAAATCCGTTGGTTACCGTGGTGTATATCAAATTGGCAATAAATTTAGAGCTTCCATTACCGTCGATCGTAAAACGGTGTCTCTTGGTACATACACTACTGCAAAAAAAGCTGCACTTGCATGGGATAGGGGTGCTATAAAATTTGGAAGACCAGAAGACTATTTAAACTTTAAGGATGGGGAAGTACCTAGTAGTGACGATGAAGAGGAAGAATACGAACGAAGAATGGCAAAGAAACACAAGTCCAAAAACGGTGGCTCTGGTAGTGAAAAAAAAAAAGAGGCTACTTTACTTACACCAGCTTTGATGCTTGAAGCAGCAACATCACAAAATTCAATTTTTGTACAACAATCTTCAACTTCAAATAACAAAAAACCAAAGAAAAAAATACGTGCAAAAAAACCAAAAGTTCCCTGTCCTTATTGTGGTGAAATAAAAAGGACAAAGTCCAATGGATCAAGTAAAGGAAAATATTTAAGAAAATGTATGAATACAGAATGCTCAGCAAGATTTTATCGTGTTGATCCAATAACATTTGAAGCATCTGTATTAAATAATGGTAACTGTGGTCCAGTAAAACATGTCATATTGAAAAAAACATTGAATAAGAAAAAGAAAAAATAATTGTTTACCAGGTTTAACAATAATTAAAAATAATGTACAATTCCAATTATAAAGAGGTATTTTACCATTATAGAAATACCAAGTATAGTCGCGTATGAATATATATACGAGTATGGACTTATTAGAGAAGTACAGTTGTAGTAGTTCCTAACTGTGGTGATGATAATATCCTGTGGTCTTCCTTCCAAATAATTAAAAGGTCAAGTAGAGTGTGTGTAGGAATATAATTTGCGAAGATATCAAAGTTGATCAATAATAGTCTGAAGAACCTGCTACCGGGTCTACGAGTATACGGTAAATAAAGTGATTCAATGAATTATTAGAACCAAAATGACTATTGGTAAAATAATGATCCTAACCCTAACCCTGCAATTTCGTCCAGAATTACTAGTTCCTACGAGTACTTCAATACTGCTGTACTTCAATACTGCTGTATTTCATACTAGTATCCTCAATACGCGTAGCCGCGTAGGCCATATCCAGCTTCAGAAGCTAAGTTATTCAATATAAAAGTTAATTTGAATTATATGGAATAATTTGATTTGGATTTTTAAAAAGACTTCATTAGTGGAGATGCATGGTTTAGAGCAAAGGATGAACTACCTCGATTGAAAAAAGTAGAAGCAGAAGCAGAAGCAGCAGAAGTGCTAGAATCATCCGCACAATTAATGCATAGAGTTGATTCAAGTTTGGAACACTATGATCGTGCCGTAGAGCTTGTCTCAGAAAAAATGGTCACTGCTGCAGCAGCTAATGAATGAGCAAGCACAAGAAAAAAAGCAGATTTGCTGGGATTGCATATTATACCATCACAGCCATCAGTGTATTTAGATAATTTAGGTAGTAAAATATATATAGACATAGTACAACTACTTTTAGTATGTAGAAAAAGTATTATTATTCTTAGGATAAAAGCACTTTCTGCAAAGTGCTTCTAGAAACTACTTGAGTGGAATACCCTACAGTACTAGGAACTTTTTTGTCTTTGTCCGGCAATTTTGAGGAACCTAGAGATTTTACTGTATTAGAAGTCTTGTTAGAAGTATATCGCGATTTGGAAATTTGGGTTTCAAAATTGACAAGAGACTCGGGCTTTTTTCTTTTTTGAGGTCTGTATATCACCTACCGGTATTTCAGGCTTTATTGTACATGTACCGGTTTACCGGTACTGAATAAGCAAATGTCCTGGATTATCCTGAGGAAGTATTTGCACTTCCATATCATGCAAAACATTTCGAACTCTATCATTGATATCAGATGTTTGCCACATTGGACGAGTCTTTCCCCAACCAGTCTCAATAATCAATTGTTTGTTTTCTTTCATGCTGGGCACTTGTTCTTCCAACCACCAACGTGTAGCTGTCTCTGCTGCACCTTCGGAATGATCATGAAGATCGAGTTTTGGCATGCCATTTTCTCTCCTCTCATTTTGTGTGTTAAAGAAACCTTTGCTGACAGCTTCTAAGTATAACACACGTGCATGAGATGGTTCTGTTGTAGAAAGTGCATCCAATATTGCATTGTACGTGATGATATTCGGTTCCATTCTTGGGTGCTTTTTCACTTCTTCAAACAGTTCCCATGCTCTTTCCCATTGTCCTCCCTTTTCACATGCAGAGATCGTTGCACTGTACGTTCTGATATTCGGTTCCATTCTTGGGTGCTTTTTCACTTCTTCAAGCAGTTCCAATGCTCTTTCCCATCGTCCTCCCTTTTCACATGCAGAGATCGTTGCACTGTACGTTCTGATATTCGGTTCCATTCTTGGGTGCTTTTTCACTTCTTCAAACAGTTCCAATGCTCTTTCCCATTGTCCTCCCTTTTCACATGCAGAGATCGTTGCACTGTACGTTCTGATATCCGGTTCCATTCTTGGGTGCTTTTTCACTTCTTCAAACAGTTCCAATGCTCTTTCCCATCGTCCTCCCTTTTCACACATGGTTATCAGCTTGTTATAGATGACTACATTTGGCTGAATATTGTATTGTTTTTTCATCCGTTCTGGAAACGCAAGTGCACGTTGGTGTTGTCCAGTATTAATAAGACCATCAAGCACGAAGGAGCACTCTGCGATTGTCCTAAATGGACTCAACTGTTTGCCCATCTTTTCCAACTGTTTTCGATCGCGACATCTACTCATTTTCTTTGCAAACTGATAACGCTGTTCCCTATCCTCCTTATCCTCAAGTTTGTAACCCTGTGCCTTTTGACTGAAACAGCGATGCAGTGGGGTTGCTCTTTTTGTGCCAGTAATAAGAAGAGAAGTAGGCCTAGAAATAGAAAGAAGCTGTGGCACAGGTTTCATTATTGTGAGATGTGTCGTAAAGGATGGTCGTTGCAGCAAAGAAATGCTGGAAGTACGTGCAACATTAGCACATCGTTGCCCGAGAAAACGTAAATGTGATAACATATTGGGTTCTGTTTCTTTTTTAACTAACGTCTCATTGGGGGAGTGTCGAGACTAGTACACTTAAGTACTGCTGGGAACATCGACGGAACAAAAAAGAGGGCTCGAGAGGTGATAAGGGGAGTGTCAGGACTGGTACGCTTAAGTACTCACCAAAGCATTTTTCCGTCGACCTCCACTCGACCCACCATTCGACGCCACCCCTCACCTCCAATACGAACTAATTGCTCCTAATTGATCCACCACATTTCGAGACCCCCCTCAGTAAGATGTTTATTCGCCGTAAAGAAAGAGTTGCCACCTACGCCTACCTTTTCAAGGAAGGTGTCATTGTTATCAAAAAAGACTGCGCCATGCCTGAACACCCAGAAATTCCAGGGGTTCGTAACCTTGAAGTCATGGCTTTATTAAAATCTCTCAGATCCCGCGGTTTCGTCAAAGAGACATACAACTGGTGCTACTACTACTACTACCTTACCAACGAAGGTATTGAACACCTCCGTGCCTTCCTTAATCTCCCAGATGAAGTTGTCCCAGAAACCCTCAACAAAGCCGCCGCCCGCCCAGCTCGCGAAGGTGAAGAGCAACGTGGAAGTGGTGACTACGGTGATAAAGCCCGTGGTGACCGTGGAGGTTACAGACGTGATTAAGTAATATCAAGTGTTCGTTTGCAAAAAAGTTTGGTTATTCGTAGACTATTGATGGGTTTGAACAAAGAGTTTTTATGGTTGTCAACGTATTCATAAGAATTTACATGGTTTTTTTTTTTGACATACAAGCGAGAGGATCCGAGCTGTTTGAGCTGCCGTGGGCGTTTAAAATATTTTATTTACACAGAATAGGAAATACCGTTCAAATTTTTAATTCTGAAATCTATTTTACGAGTTACTCACTGATCCCCGTTTTTATTGCCATTATAGCATTCTATATGAATACATTGTGTAGAAGTTGTTGTCGTTCCAAGTGAGGGTTGCAACATGGTAGTTTAAATTAAAATAACTAGGACTTTTTTTTAAAAAAAATTCAATCATTGTATTTGTAAGGTACACTAGTCAAAGAAAGACTTGCCGTGCTGTTTTGGCAATCCTCTTTTGACCACCACCAGCATTCTTCTCCCATCGTTAATCATTGGCACGGTGTCAATGATGAATAATCAATAGCATGACAGAACCATTGTTATCTAAGGTATTTTATTATTGTTGTTTTAGTTTTTTGCAAATTTAACTCTACGGCCTGATCCTTTCGGAGGTGCTTGTGGTTGTTTAGTTAATTTTGCTTTTCCACTACCTCTAGCAGGTCTACCTTGACTTTTCTTTAAATTTCTTTTTGCCTGTAATGGTGATTGTTTTTTTATTTTACCCTCATCGTTGTATGACATTACTTTTAATTTACTACCATTCATATTTCTTGAACGTCCATATTCCCTACCTGCACCAGCAGCTCTACCATATTTACCATTTGTATCAAGATTTGTATTTGATTTATATGATTGTGAATATTTAGATGTTCTGCTGTAAACGGGTTTATTTCTTTTCTTTAATCTTTGGCCTGGATTGCCTAACGTACCGACGGCATTGTTTAAATCATTCATGTTAATTTTTTCGATTTCATTCCATGTTAATACAGGTGACCCATCTTTACTAACAAACAATGCACCTAGAAAAAAGAAAAGGAAAAAAAAGTATCATGGAATTGATTGTTAGTTCAAAAATTATATTTTTTTTATTGTTTTATCTTTCAAAAAAATAATAAACATCAAATAAAAATCTTACGTGGTTTGGCACGATTTGGATTAATTGAACCACTGTTATCAACAATATTACTCGTATTTATTGCACTCGATGATTGATTAGCACTACCGTCAAATTCACCCTTGGTTGAAAATGTTGATTTAGTACCATTGCCTCTTCTTCTACCTTTTCTTCCACCTGCTGTTGCTGAATTTGCATCATGTTCCAATTGATCCCACGTTAATGGTGGCATTAGTTTTTCGCCACTAGCCATACCATCATATTGATTACTAGTACTTTCTTCTTGCATTCTTTGCACATATCCATCATTTGTTTCATTATCATTTTTTAAACCAATATTATCTAACCAGTTGGTCTCATCTTCATCCAATCCATTATTCATTTCCTCACCCAATGTATCTTCATCGTTGGTCCCAGTCACGCCATAGGCATCCATAGCAGCATCATTCATCACAGTTGATGAATTGAGTGCGTACACATCTTCTTCCATTCTTAACTCATTCACTAAATCATCTTTTGTTTTCGTAAATAAAAGTTTATTTCTTTGAAAATCTCTCTCCTCTTCTAATGTTAAACTTTTTTTCGGATAGTATAATGCTTTAGATGTAGCATTAGATAATATCATTGTATCACGTATTACATCTTGCTCTAATTCACGGACACTCCATTTAACACTGCTATTATTTGATTCACCAAAGGCAAAGCCATTATTATTTTTCATTATTCTTCTTCTTAATTGTGTTAATTGTCCCATTCTCATACGATTTAATAACGCAGCACAACATTGTGCTTTTGTTAAACTCATTAATCTTTTTGATATTATAGCTTCTGCAACACCACGTAATACATACTTTGCTCTTTCAAATCTTCTTCTTTGTATCATACCTCTTGCTATTTTTTGTATTTGTTGGCATGCATCCCATTTCACAACATTCTTTTTGCGTACTAAATGACCGCGTAATGATGCTTGCATCATTTCTGCTGCTTCTTCTTCGTGCATATCCATGTCATCTTCAATATTAACAACTGCAACATTAGATGCAGGGAACCATCCAGACATTATACCTTCTTCAATTAATTCACCTTTATAGCTCACCATTATACCGAGCCACCAATCGCCTGGTCTTCTTTTGATGCTTTCTTTTTCGTTTTTTGGATCTTTTTCTAAAAATCTACCAGGACCAGCTAAACCATATCTTGGATCCAATTCTAAATATTTTAAATTATCAATATGTTCTTCATGTTCTTTTGTCGTTCTTCTACATATAATATGTACAATATCATTTTTATTTATTTCCATGCCACCTTGTTGAAATAATCTTGCTGGTGAGCCATCTTCTCTCGAACCACCTTTATAAAATCTTTTAAACGCAGTCATGGCAACTCTTTGTGTTGGTACATCTGGTGTCCATGATCGTGTTACTCTTGCAAATATATGATGTGATCTTGTTACATGTGTTCTTGCTTCTCTCCTTTGCCTTCTTAATACTTTTTCATAAAATACTCTTAACTCAGGAAAATCATTGTAATGACGAAATTGTGGTTTCCATTTTAATTTAGCCATTGTTGGCAATACTTGTCTAAAAAATGCTAATCTTGCTGTATTTTTTTTCATTTCTGCTTGTATTAAATGTTCTGCTGGTATTAATCTTCTAACACCATCATAGGCTATAGTTGCAATAGCCTTACCCAAACCATTCACATCCAACCCTAAGAAATTATTATCACTTCCACTACTGTGATTAAATATTTGTAGTATTGTATTGGCTGTCATTGGTATTTCACCGTGATCACTAATTGTTGGTGGTGTATTGATATCATCAGGCAAAACATCAATTGATGCCACAATACCAGATGTTTCTACAGTTTGACCAAATCGGATGCTGGCTTCATATGGTGTTGCTCTTTCACTTTTTGGTATGCTTCGAAAACTTTTACCGCGTCTTTTCGCTGGCTCACCGGTTGCTGCTCTTGCGATTTCTTGTATATTAACAGAACGTATATCAGATGCAATTGCATATCCTGGATCGTTTATATTGGATGGCAATAAGGACCATAATTTATACCAACCTTCAGCATTAGGTAAAATTCTTTTACCTTGTGCATTTAATCTTTTTTTTTGACGTACATTCGCAACTGTGTTTTGAGGAGGACAAAAATAAAATTGGTGGTAACAGGATTAATAATAATAACAGCAACAACAACAGCAACAACAACAACAACAACAACAACAACAATAACAGCAACAACAACAAATGTATATCTCCTACCTAATTTAAAGTGTGCGCATATTTGATTAAATCCGGCACGATCAATCACTTGCTCTTTTTTTCTTATATCTTCGAATGTTGCCTTATGTCCAGTACGATTCATACCATTTTTAGATGTATATGCTTTAAATAAGGATGTTATTCCTTTTAAATATGTTTCCAATACATCGTTTAATGTAATGATAACGGTTGGTGTTCTTGGTGGAGCATCCGGTGGTAATAATTGTGTTTGCATGCCTGTATCAGCAACTAATATATTATTGGATGGAAATATATATTCTCTTGGACCTTTTGAATTTTGAAAGATACCAACTTTTTGATCAGCAATGATAGTTGTATCAATGCCTTTGGCACCACCAACTGTTCTAGCAAATTCACCTTTTTGATCACTGTTGGATAGTGTTGGCATATTTTTTCTTGTTTGACGACCACGTTCCATCGCTTGTATTTTTGCAATCGCTGCTTGTTCTCTTGCTTTTTCTGCTCTTAATTTTCTGCCTCTTGCTCTAGCTTGAATTTTTGCTGCTGCGGCATTTTGTTCTTCTTTATCTTTTGATGAGCGTTGATTTTTACCTCTAATTCTTGCTTGAATTTTTGTGGCAGCAAGTTCTTGTTCTTTTTGTTCTTCCAGTTGTTTTCTTTGGTTTCTACCACGTGCTCTCGCTTGAATTTTAGATGCTGCAATATTTTCTTCTTTTTGTATTTTAACTTTTTTACGTCCATAATTACCTCGGAATCTTGCTTGAATTTTTTCAGCGCCTTCTCTTTGCTCCTTTAATTCTTTTCTTTCTTTTCTACCTCTTGTTCTTGCTTGGATTTTTGTTGCGGCATTTTCTTGTGATTGTTTTTCTTCATCTACTGTTGTTTCTGTAATTTCTTGTGTTGTTTCTTCTTTCTCAGGTGCTTCTTCAACATTTTGATCCGATGATGATACTTCACCCCACATGTCATCTTCTAGAGCAGTTGCTTGCGTTGTTTCTTCCCCAACGGTATCTTCTGGTGCTAATTCCGGTGATGGTTCAGGTGCACCCCATCCTGTAACATTTACTCCACCTGCCTCATCAGTGTTGGATGAATCCTCTTCTGGATCCATACCCCACATCGAATTACCATCATCCTCGGATTCTGTTGTTGTATATGTCGGTGGTTGTTGTTCTGTTTTGGCATTTGGACTAGGTGGTGCATCATCAACTACCCCCCACATGTCATCAGTTGAATCGTCCATGTCGTTGTACTTCGTGCGTTTTGTAATTTTTTTCGGCCGTGGTGTTTTCTTTTCAATTGAATGCCGCCTCTCAAAATGTTTGTTGGTTGATCAAAATCTATTTTTGGAGCACACATGAAACTTCTTTTAGAACTTCACGCTATTCCAAGAATTCCAATACTGTTGTAGGGTTTATAACACTCTTATTCAAAAATAATATAAAGTTACTTCTATATATATAAGCTTATATATAGGGTAGCTACTCTGCTCTGTAGCTATACTTTTACTGTGTAATAGAACGTCCTAGTCCAATTCTTCGCTCATTGTTTTAAACAC
>JACKZZ010016625.1_pt1 | contig 18969 bp, 11 predicted proteins | sample 8027871 | NCBI WGS metagenome assembly JACKZZ01 (sample SAMN15724774, study PRJNA655200) | protist metagenome | isolation source: fluorescence activated cell sorting (FACS) single amplified genomes of... | place: USA: West Boothbay Harbor, Gulf of Maine | collected 2000-07-19
CCTTTTATTCCTGTTGCTTGTACCTGGAATTCCTGTTTTTTTGTGAGCAGTGGTCGACACGTTGCCTTTTTTCCTATCTTTACCCCCAAGTAACCCTAGAAGAACTTTATCCGATACATGAACGCATCCCGTTAAATCTAAATATTCCAGCCTTTTTAATGCAATCAAAACTTTACACAACACATTTTCATAGATGCAATTTTGATCAATAAATGACAACTTCTTAATGTTTAGAAGAAATTGATTTGATCTAAGTAGCTGAACAACACCTTTTTCATGTATTGTTGATCCACCAGATAATTTTTGTAAATGAAAACTTTCCAACTTAATATGCCTAGCCGTACTTCCAACTCCAACTAAGCCTTGTGACGAAATATTTGAACATTTCTTCAAAGATAGATGTTTTAGAGATAAACAACCACCACTTACATCCAACAATTCCAATTCGGAACGTTGTGTCGAAGTTTCATAATTGTTGTCGCTGTCACCGTTACTTTTGTCGTTCATTAATTTCGGGCTACTTAAGCCTAATGTTTTCAATGTTTGCTTCCACTGAGCCTCTAATTGTTCATGCTCCGCATGGTGCAGGATCTTTCCTCCACTGTTGCTACCTGATGGAGATGTTGCCGGTCCACTTTTTCGTTTCATTTCTCTTAAACCTTTTTGGTACCCAATCAAATGAAACAAACCTCTGTCACCAATTTTTGTGCAACCATTTAGACTCAAATTTTCTAATGCTTGTAAACTATCACTAATTAAGCTCATTCCTTCATCACTTATTGTATGGATCCGTTCCAAAAATAATGTTTTTAAATTTACACAGCCCTCAGTAATCCAGCTTAAATCTAAATCATGTATTTCCATTCCAGACACATCAAGATACGTTAAGCATCTTAATTTCGTTTTTTGTAAAGGCGAAAATGCCATACCACCAACATTAGTACATTTACGTAAATTTAAAGTAACCAATCCAGTGCAATTTTGTAACAACTCACCAACACCTGCATCAGTAAGCCTGGTGCAGCTCATCATATTCAAATCCGTTAATGCAACACGATTATCAACTGGTTGTAAACGCGTTGCAAGTGCATGTAACACACCGTCTGTCATTTGGTGACATTTCGCTAAATTTATCTTTTCCAACGATGTTGTTGTTGATATCAACAATGGAATTGAATTAATAGTAAGTTGATCAACACCTTCTAGTTGCAATTCCTTTAATTTACCAAAATTTTTTCGAATTATTTCAACCCCTTCGTCAGTTACTTCGTTACAGCCACTTAAATTTAATTTACGTAAACGATTAACATAAGTCATTCGCAAAACGATATTATCATTAACACCAGGCGCATCTTTTAAATTTAATTCAGTAGCTTTGTAACATATACGTGATAAGGATGCAGCAGATTTTCTGTCCATTGGCCAACCTTGCAAATCAACGCTATCTTTTGGTAACGTTCGCTGTCTATTTGAGTACAACCACCCTTCCAATAAATCGTTTGTATATACTGGTTGGAGCGGTAATCCCATATTAGCCGACCCAGGCCTTTTGCCGTATTGCCTTTTCACCGGCATACCGTTTCTTTTCTTTCCATTTTTTGCATTAGGCGGCGGGGTTAGGCCACCAGATGGGCGTGCGGATGGTGCAAACATTGTATGCCCTTCTTCATTGACCAAGAGCAGGTTATTTAACCCCCAGTTCCTACGTTTTGACATGATATTCTTGGTATTGTATAGATATAATATTTAATTTATTTTCGCAAATTTGACATATCTAACATTTGATCTACCTCTTCTTCGTCACTATCGTCGTTTACTACAGCAATACCTTGAAACAACAAATTTTTTCCAGCGTTGGATAATCTTCTTCGATGCTCTGACCTATGTTGACGTGTTTTTGTACCCGTGGTTTTATGCAACAAACGACGTATATGAGATACAGTATTCACGCAACAGCGAAAGTTTTCGTTTTCGTCAGGGGATGATGCAATAGATTCAAGCGACGTATCTAAACCTATTTCTGCAGGATCTTCGACGTATTTCCCTAATTCGTTAAGTAAACGTGTTGCTTCTACCTTTGCAGATTCGTAATCGTATAAGTCACTCCCGTCAATTGGTTTTTGTAATTCAGCAGAATATTTACCTATTGGTATTGCAGATGCACCAGCGCCCATATGTAGTGGTAGTATTGTACTAATAAAATATATATGAATATATTTGTTGTTTGTATGCGTTGATTTCTTTCTATATTTGTGTATACGTGCTTCTGTTGATGAAAGCAGCCCTGCAAGTGTTACTTTATTTTATTTGATATTATCACAGGCTGCCTATAATTCATTTTTAGTTTCTAACGAATAATATTTGGGAAGGCGGTTGTTGAAAGACCGAGGCCGAGAAAAAAGATTGTTTTTTTCTCCTCATCATCATTAATTGAATTAATTTATTTTTATTTTTTTTTTTTTTTTTTTTTTTTTTTTTTTTTTTTATTTTTTTTTTTTTATACCAGGTTACTGTAGTTACCAGGTAGGTTTTATTTTGAAGTTATTATTGGCACTATATTATTATTATTTATCTAGGTTTTATTAAAATTTGGGATTCCATAGTGTACCGACCGTTTTTTGGGGCATTTTGCATATAAAAAAAAAAAATTAAAAAATAATTAATAATAAATAGGCAGGAAACTCACAGTAAAAAACCTTACAAAATGCCCGTTTTAGGTAAAATTTTTATCTTTTAGCATTTTTTTAATGCATTTCATCTTTTCTGCATCTGGTGTTAAAATATCTGCACCATATCGCTGTTTTATCACCTCTATTGTACCTTCTAAACACAATGCTTCCGTTGAACCAAATTTACAATTACAAATTGGACCATTATGCAAATATGCCTGATCCAAAATGGAAACAACCCAATCTACTCCAACTCCAGCAAAATCTACCCGCATACCTCCAAAATCTCTAGGCTCTATAGAACGGATAGTTGGGACGCGCTGTTTTAACCAAGCGGCTGTTTGTCTAACGTACTCAGTACGGGTTTTCCCGCATAAAGTCAATAGACTTTCGTTCTTTTTTTCGTATCCCTGTAAAATAGGTATTTTCGCATCTTCACAAACAGCCAAGCCATTTAACCAAACTGGAAACGCAATATCCATATCTTCGTCACATGGAATCCCACCACCATGACGATAAGCACCTATTAATGATCCTTCAAGAAGAATATATGTAATGCCAGCTTTATTCAATGTACGGATTGTGTTTTCAAATGCGATATTGTCCGAATGTGGGTATAAAGTTCCATCGCCAGACCAAGAACATTGTTTATAGGAGTTAGAATTTTGGTTGACTACTTTTTCCTTCTTTTGGTTGAACTTGCTACTTATATAATAATACATATAACATAAATATGTAAGCATAACAACCCAAATAATATAATACACTTTGTTCATTTTATGATTAATTTCATGGTGTTTAGATAGTGGAAGATAAATACGGAAAAATAACGTTAAAATGAAACGAATTCCAAGCAAGTATACGTGCAGAGGATAATGAAGAAAAGTCTGTGTCATCACCTGTTTTATTATTATTATTATTATTATTATTATTATTATTAATTATTTTATTATTATTAATTATTATTATACCAGTAGTATATTGCCATATTGATCTAAATCTGCCGTGAAGCAGCGCGCCCACAACCCCTCGAGCTTTTCGTAATGCTGTGTACCTGCTATTTGGCCTTTAACAGAGAAATATAATAACGAAAATAGCAGGTACATAGCAGGAAAATTGCTAAAATGTCGATAATAATATTAGCAGCTATTGATTGCACTACTATTGCACTATTATTATTATTACTAATTAATAATTATTGAAATTTATGAAATGTTGAAATAATAAATTAACATATTTTTTTTATATTTTTTTTTTACTAACTTTCAAATTCTTTTATTATCCCAAAAGAACATTTGTTGATAATTAAACAAAGGTAATTGGTGATCATTTGAAGGTCATTGGCTTTGCTCCTGGTAATTCATATTGATCTTTATGTTTGTCATATAATTTTTGCAACATTTTTAAGTATTTGGCGTGAATCTCATCTACTCTTTCATTTGTAACTTTTCCAACGTGACCACTGCAATCGAGTGGCTCGCCAATAACAACAGTTACTTGGCGGCGATATGGTAAGAAACCAAAATTATATTGAAACATACCACGTCCATAAAATATTGGCACAAAAAAACCTAGTGTTTTATGGAAAAAACTTTGATATTGTTTTACTATATCAACTTTGACGGGCGTAAACAAGTCATTTTCCCCAAATCCAATGACAGGTACAATAGATGCACCAGATTCCATGGCAACTTTTACAAAACCTTTTCGTTTTAAAACTGTAAAATCATTTGTTTTTGGCACTGCGTCCATCGCTTCACGCGCGCCTCCAACCAATAAGCAAATAGAACGACCTGGGCCACCATTTTTCAATGTATTAATACAAGTATTTCTTCCGCAAGATAATCCACCAGACGCTAATAAAAACTCGCGGTAAAAAGGTACAAAAAACATCGCCTTTAACATACACAAACTAACATTCAAGCCAGGGAAAAGATCGGAAAAGTTTGTTGCATTTGTACTAAATGTGAATGCTGCACCTATTCCAATAATTCCGTGAGGATGATACGCGAACAAGTAATTTTTTGATGAATCAAATGGTGTGTCAAACCCTTTTACGACTTTAGACTTTCCTTTACCAAGATACTCGAATGCTAATTTAAATATAAACAGATTAGAAACAAACTTTTTCAACCAAGAAATGTTGTTATACCCATTCCTAGATGGACTACGACTGGTAAAACAGTACACACCATACAATAATAATAACGTTTTAAAATATATCCCAGTATACGATGAAAATACTAAAAAAAACCAGAGGATTGTACAATAAGTCCCTGCAAGAACAGGAAATATCAGTGCCATTGAGCATGTTTGCAGACGTCTTCGAAGCGGAATGAAACATGGGGCAAATCTCAACTTCCATCTATTTTCAGTAGCTTCATTATCATTCTTGTTACATGTGCTACTACTAAAAGCAATGAAACTCATTGAAAATAGAATTGTTGTTAGTGGTAAAACGAAAAGCACAAGTTTATCCGAATTAGCAACCACGTTTGCTACCGTCATATTGCTAACATTATTGTACATTTTCTTTTTGTTTGCAAAGAGTGTTGAAAAAAAGAATGTGAAATCCAGTAAGTGTGGCAATCTTCTTCTCTTCTAAAGAAGTGAAACGTTTTTTATATCGAAAGGATTTTGTAATACTATACTACTTCGCTGTCGCTATGTAATTAGGGAGGTACTACGGACTCCGGATACCTGAGTATATACAAAAGTAATATTATGGTGTTGGACGATAATAATAATACGGTGGAACAATAATGTGTGTGGGTAACAACATATATATTGATGATTATTATAGAATTATTATAGAATTATTATTATTATTTGTAGGTAGTGCATTTTTTGTTGTTGTAGAACAGTGTTGAATTGTGTACAAATCTAACTCGTCCAATGGAATCCCACCAGGGACACAGCACTGCCAATGTCTCCTATCTAATTATTATTATGGTAACAAGTATGTATTTATTGTTTGACCTCCTCTGACCAACTAAGATAATCTCTCCATCGTATTTGCCTTCTAGTTTCAAGATCCATATAATATTAACCATAATTTTCGATGACGTGCCAAGTTAAACAAGCACGAGCAACTCGTCCCGATGCTATTGCTATCCAGTTGTAGTAACCAGTGCTGTGAAATGTTAGCTTACATTTTCAACTCCTTTTCGAGGGATCGAGTGAGTCTGATCCCTCTATTTCAATAGTAAGCCATTATAGAAGGTATACCAGTGTACTAGACACGCGAAAAAAGGGGCGTTAGCTCCTTTTTCGACACGCACGCTCTTTTTCATAAAATTCAATAATGAATAGTGTTAACAATACTATCTGCATGGACAACCCGCGGGGCTCTTTCTTCATAATGAACTGTGTTAAATAAGTAAATAATATTTGATCTAACTAAAATGTACCCTCTTCAGCTTCATAATGAATTGTGTTAATATTTTAGTTAAATATTTGATCCAACTAAGAATGCACCCTTCTGCTTCCTGATACCGGTATGCCAATCTGCAAGTTCATCTTGCTTTAATTTTATTAAGTATAATAACAATTAATTAAAAGTATGCCTTACGTACCAGTATCACAATCAAAATCGGAGGGCGTTGAGTTAAACGGGGAAGTTATCAACGCTACCATTGTTAATAATAACCATGTTGTTTCAGAACATGCTGTTGTTCAAGACAATGGTTTAAAAAACTGGAAACATTCTGTGTTTGATATTTTCGGCGACTGTGGTAAATGCTTAAAAGCATGCTGCTGCGCACCATGCCTATTGTCACAAATTGCTGCACGCGCACGTTATTACCCATGTTGCTTCGGATACATTGGATTTATGTTATTTACATTTATCTTGTATGGTTTATATCTTGTTGGCAAAATTGCTACGGCCTTTGCTGAAACACACGACATACGCTGTATGAAAGCTTTAAGACTTATTGGTGGTTTACATGCTGCTGGAAGTCTTGCCACTTTGTTACTTATTTACATTATGATTCGTGTAAGAGGACATATCCGACGCAAATATCAAATCTACGGTGATGATTGTAATGACGCACTTACCACCTGCTGTTGTGCACCTTGCTCCATGATGCAAATGGCGCGAGAAGTAGAAACTGAACCATGTTGCATGCAATGTAACGAAGGGGAAGAATATGAACCAAAAGAAGAAGTTGTTGTTGCAATGATTGTATAAAATGATACATGCAATACATACACATACATATTTAATAATAATTTGGATACGAAGTATTATATGTAAATATGCGAAAGTAATTGATCTTTGATGCGATTCTTTTTTCACTTTACGTATGATACATGATATTTTATATTTTTAAATTACAAAGGTACATTTTATATTACATATTTTCGTATATATATATATATATATATACGTATTAAATATTGAAGGGAGAGAGATTCAAAAATAATAATCACAGAGAGATTTAATATAATATCTAGTATATATATATATATGTATATAATATATTTTAAAATATAAATTACACTTTTTTAAATACACGCGAGTTTCGTAAAAACTTTAAAATCTTTAAAATACTATCGTAAGTTACGCATATTTTATTTTTTTTTACATTATTTTTCTTCATTCTTTATTTACACGATGGTGCACAATAATGCCCATGCCATCTAAATCTTGCATTAACAACTGCCGTAATAGTTCGGGTGTCATTACATCCGTTCCTTTTCTCCAGGTCCGGAAAACTGCTGGTGAGTTTAAATTAATTGCTAATAGCATACCAGCTTTTTCATCAAATGTCAACGATACATACGGTGGCGAGCCTTTCCATTTTTTCAAATCGTTATTTCTCTCTCTCCATGATATAGTTTTTATATCACCCCTAGCATCAAAAACTTCAATTTCTTCAGTAACGTTTTTATCATTCAACCAAAATCGCAATGCTTTCGTGCTAATTGGAATATTACACCGCATTTGCACTGTAATACCTCCTAAATTGGCAACTTTAGTCCATAAATATGTACGGTGAACCCATATATATCCAATGACAAGCCACAGCAAGCATGCCATTACAAGAATTAAAACTGGAAACCAAACCTGATTAATTAATCCCATAGATACAGCCCATTCTGCTGATTCGGCGATAGAAAAGTGGCCAATAATGTGGTCAATGGTAGCATATGCCAGCAAACCAGCTAAAATACTTTGCATTATTTGTGTGCTTGATGAAGTTTTTTCGGTCGATGCAAATACTTTCCCGACGCTATCTGTTGTTAGTTGAATTTGATCATTTAAACGTGCTAGTAACGAATCGCGTACAATGACGGACATCTCTCGTAATGCAGATAAATTTCTCTGAGCGCCATCTACATTTCTTTCAAGATCTGCTATTCGATCGGTAACATCTTCATGCAACATATCAATTTTTAAAATATTATGCAAACGTTTTGCCGCATTGCTATCGTAATCGTCTAATTTAGGAATTTTCAGACGCTTTAAACCATTTTCCATGCACAAAAGTGCCTCATGCAAGCGAATAGCAACATGCGAGCTGCCACTCAAACCATTCCGTATTTTTTGCACTTGCTGCGAGCTACTCATTCCTGGATCGCGTTCAAATACATCTAATATACGATGGACTTCTGTCAAATTGTCATTCAATTCAAACAAACGATCGAAGAGTCCACCGATAAACATATTCATACTTTGCAATGTTAAAAATGCAACAGCAGTATCTTCATGGGATTTAACATCGTCGCCAACCATTAATATGCCTGTTTCACCAACTATTAATAAAAAATCATCTTCTAAATCATACGCATCGCTTGTCGCGCCTAAGACTTGCCTTAATTCATTTTCATGATCTTCGCCATCCATATATTTTCTGGCCAACATCTTTGGATTTATTCCATCAGCCATGATGACCGTGAATTTTGGCCGCTGCATGACATGGCCTCTATACACAACATCAAGGACACTACGTTGGTATGGAGATAATAACGAGTCTAACAACGATGAAGAGTCCATTTGTATATCAACCATCAAGCGCGCTAATAAGTCAATCGCCATTTCATCCTTTACTCTATCCATAATGCTCTCAATTCTCAACCCAGCAATTATTCTTCCACTGGCATGAACGGAAAGACCAAAATTTTCAATTTGTGTAATTCCAGCACTTTCTGGGTACTCTATCGATGCCTCGCAATTAACATGCCTGGCTTGGCTGTAATCTAATACACGTACTGATGTTAAGCCAGCATCTACAGCACATTGTGTTGCACATTTTCCATCATCAATTTGTGCAGTAAAGTTACCGCCTTGGACTTTTTCATGTGATCCTAATCTAGCATTTAACCCGGCCATTTGATTCGAACCAAAAGGTATCCACTCTGACATTAACATATGCACATTTTCTAAATGCATTAGTTCACTGAGTTCGTCTTTAATAGAGTTGCACCCAGCAGCAGCATCCTCAGCTTGGTCTGCAAAACTGTGGGGCATGTCCCTGTTGGTACGCAAACTAGTGGGTATATATGCACTGCTAACATAACTAACATCCTCCGCATCTGTTACACTCGACCTTCGTTCATACCCGGCACCACTAGTTAAATAAAACATCCCTTCATCTTCCCTCCATTGAACATCTAACAAATAGTCTCTATCTCGTGGATCATGACATACAGCATTGCATGCCATAGTAGTACTTTTTGAAAACTCAGCAATGACGCTTACGCCCCGTGGTGCTAATTGATATGCAACATCGGTGCTTCCAAATTTCGACGATAACCGCACTCCTTTAATTAACGATAATTCCATTAAATCATCTATATCATCTTTTGCTTCTTGGGAAAAATTTAAAAATACACGACGTGGTGGATTACCAACTACCACACTTGCAGGAGCATAATCGTAGTCAAATGTGTGCGAGACAATACCTTCAAAAACTAATACCATTAACGACGAGCGCCTAATACACCGCTCTCGTTCCTCCTCACTTTTAGCTGCATAACTGTACATTGATATTAGATATAACAATCGCTTTTGATCTTCAGTCAATCCTAACTCGTCATTTGAATGATATATAGAACTATGTTTTAGTTTTTTTATAGCTTGATCACGCATGGAACGTTCATAAGCAGTTTCTTTATACCCTTTAATTAAGCGTGGGTTTTTCACTGGTGGCGTAACACTTTTAATAATAGCTGCTGATGGCGGAACATGTGGAGTCGTATGTTCTCCTTCAACTAATTTGTTAAATAATTTCTTTTTCTCTTTTTCTTGTTTCTTTTTCTCTTTTAATGCTTTAGCCCTATCCGAGGCAGCAGCAGAAGTTTTTTTTTTTGGACTATTACGTGCTGTCTTCTTTGGCGGCGCATCCTCCTCCTCAGAACCACCCTCCTCTTCACTGCCATCAACTTGAAATGACCCATCATCTGAACCAAGCAGATCCAATGCTTCCTCATCCTCTTCACTATTGGTTAACTCACTTCCCGATGAATCATCGTCATCTATTATATATTTTGATTTTGACATGAATAATGATAATACCACAATGCTAAAAATGTGTTGTTATTGCTATTGGAAGTTAAATGTATTTATGAGCTGATCTGTAAAAGATGGCATGCATTCGATAGTACGTATTAATTTGTAAATGTATGTAGTTACCATGTATTACTTACACACGTGTCCACCGACGAGTATTCAATTGAAATGAAATTAATTTTTTAACTGATATAAGAAAGTGATGATTTTTAATAATTAAATAATAATAATAAATGATAATAATAATATTCCATACATACACATAACGCTTGTGTAGTGCTATATATAGTAATTTCTAATAATAGCAGCATCGACCCTAACCTATAGCACCCTATATATAGCCCTGGCCTTTCAACAGTAAACTTCATACGGCCTCTATATACCTACATACATGCAACCAAAGATCGCATCTGCTCGTTTGAATTTGTAGGAAGCAACAGAAAAAATGGAAATTTATCAACGAATGGGCCTTCTTCTGTAATCTCTGACAATTTAGACATTTCTACAACGGGTTTACTGAACATTATATTTCTTACTGTTTTCTTGACGTCAAATATTGAAATTCAAGACCATTCCAGGATACCAACAGACAAAATGGAAATTTATCAACAAATGGACCTTCTTCTGCAATCTCCGGCAATGTAGACATTTCTACAACGGGCTTACTAAACGTTAGATTTTTCACTGTTTTTCTCGACGTCAAATATTGAAATAATTCGTATTTGGTGCAGAATGACCAACCACTGACACCCATTGGTACCTACTCGTAATAAACACTAATACAGATGTACAAGTTATGTACCAGCCCTAGCCAGCTGTTAAAAGAATGAATCACAAATGGTAGTAACGTTGACAATCGCGTAGTGCCGTAGAATTTGTACTATTTACAATGCAATCCTTCTAGCATCACTACTGTACTAGGTATAATGGATGGCGTGTCAGTTTCAACGTCTTATTAAATTAAAGTATTATCAGCAATAGCAACAATAACATGTATTATAATAGTATATCGTTACTATACAGACACACATCATACACATTCACATGCCCATGCAATCAGTACATAATTTCACTGCTGTATATTGTGTGCACCACACATGTGACATACTGGCCGGTTAAGACCTCGTAAACACACGAATACTTGTACACACGCGCACTTGTATTTACAAACATATTGTGTCGCAGGAGTTACACATGAAATCGAACCAAATCTTGCAGAACATATTAGAAAAACTGTTAATTATGAATGGCAATTGAATAAGTTCTTTGATACGAATGCAGTATTGGAAATGCTCCCAAAGCATTTGAGAAAAGAGTTGTTGTTACATATCAACAAAACTTTGATGATAAGGGTACCATTTTTTCAAGATCAAGATGAGTCGATTATGAAGGAAATAGTTGAAATGTTGCGTTCAGATATCGCATTGGAGGGTGATACTATTATCCACGAAGGTCAAAATGCAGAGCGTATGTTCTTTATAAATGTTGGCAGTGTCTTTGTGATGGCACCGCATGCTCTATATCATGTTGCAACATTAGAGCAGTACAGTTATTTTGGTGAAATTGGTTTACTAGTCACACATGGTCGCCATTCAACCACCATTAAAGCAAAAAAACGATGCCAATTAAGTACATTATCAAAAGAGGACGTTATCAAGCTATTAAAGGTTTTCCCTGATTTTAATATGGCATTTCGAAAAGAAGCATTGCGCAGGATGAAGTTATCACAAAGCGCATTAGCGAAAGCACGCCCATCGATGTGCAGCGAGCATCGCTTAATGATAGAAATAGTAAAAGCACATTCAATTGCTACGCACGACGATGTAAAAACGTATGCAGTTGTTCAATTATTAGAACGTGCAACTAAAGGAAATTATGTTAAAGTAGGAGTAAAACATGTTACACCACGATGCCGTGGCTCAGATCCGGTGCTAAAATATATTCAAACGCTTGTGTTTCACATACATAAAGGTGTCACTATGTCAGATATATACTTAGACATAACTTTTTATCAAGTCCACTCTTGGAGAAGCGACACATATTTAGGAAGTGCTAGGATTAAACCAGCCTCTTGTGAACCTGGTAAAGTAGACTACAGGTGGCATTATTTGGAAGACCGTAGGGTACGGTCCGAATGGGATAATTTATGGCGTGTAATTAATGAACAAGCTCCGATTGGTAAAGAAGATTATGACCTTGGTCAAGTCCTCGTGCGTATGGTGCGCCATCGTGATGGCAGCGGATCTGTAGCAAAGATTCGTGCCGTACAAGCAATGAAAGAACTTGCAATGCTAGAACACGAATTAGAAACCTTAGTCGGCGGCAAAAAACCAATTGCTGGTGCTGGTTTACATAGTCCTGCAGCCAGCCCAAAATCAAAAAAGCCCGAAAATACAAATAAGAAAATCTTACGTAAAATTACGTTACCACAGACGGAAAATAGTTTCAGTCTATTAGAAAAATCGAAATTACTAGCAAAGTCTATAAATCGCCTAGCTGAAAAAATTGTAATTAAAAAAGGTTTAATGAGCCCACCCCCATAAAAATACGTGTGTACAAATGTTTTTTAACTTTTAAATAAAACAAACTTTTACTTTACAAAAGGTAGTTTATTGATACCAAGTGTAAATATACGTACGACGTAATATAATACTCGTATTTTCTTATACACTCATTGAATTAAATAAAATTTTATATATATATCATACCTGGTAATTAATAAAATAAATTATAATACGTATGTAAAATATATACGCGAGAGTACGCGTACACATAATATTTTTTTAATTTTTTGCAGGACCATGATGCTGTTCCCTTCCTAGTTTCACAGCTTCATCAAAAGCCTTCTTCAATTGTTTATTTTTTTCATCTAATTTTAAAGCGCTCCAAAACGCTGTTGCTGCATCTATGTACTTTTTTAATTTCATATATGCTTGTCCAACACGGTAATGACCCTTCAACCAATCAGGATTGAGCTTTTGTGCAACTAACGCATCTCTTAACGCAAGTTGTTCCATGCCATCAATTTGTAAATATGCTGCAGATCGATTACTCCAAAAAACCTCATTATTACCTTGTAGGTTCAATGCTTCTGAATATAATTCAATTGCTTTCTTGTAGTCTTTTGCCACCGTATATTGATTCCCCTTATTTTTCAAATCTTGTGCTAATTGTTTATTTTCCTCAGATGATGCGGGTTTTGTTATATTTTGAAACGCCTCAATACTTTCAAGGCCAGAAATTTCATGTACATGTTCAATATTTGTTTTGCTTTTGTTTTTGTTGATGCTATCGTTATTATTGTTTTTACCATTATTTTCCATCATAATTTGTTTACCAGCATTTATTATGTCTTGGACCGTTGTATTTGATAGTTCTGTTGTATGAGGATACAATACCCGGACGACTTCCTCGTTTCCTACATTAGCTGCTAAGTGTATCGGTAAATCACCATCGTGACTTTTCATATTGACAGATTTAATTCCACTGCCTGTATTCAAAAGCGCATTGGTAGCAACAACTGCTTCTTCTTCTTCTTCCATTTCTGCGCACATATGAAGTACAGTTAAACCACCAGTCAAAATGGCCCCACCATCAGCTTTGCCATCTTTTAATAGTGTGGCAACGCACTCCCCATCTCCACTGGCGGCAGCTAAAATAATCGGTGTTAACCCTCGAGAGTCCGTTACTTCAACATTTGCACCCTGTTTTATCAACTCGAGAATAACATTTATATGGCCATCTGCCACTGCAAAATGTAGTGGTGTTCCACCCTCTTTCGCATTGGCATTTGGATTTGCACCGGCCTTGCACAACATCTCAACAATCTTAGGTTCATCTACGTGATGCAACGGGCAAACGCCCGATTTATTTGCTTCACAAGGATCTGCCCCTGCCTTAAGCAACAACTCCACTACACCTAAGTGACCCCCCTTACACGCCATATGTAAAGGTGCATTTCCTTGTTCATCTCTCTCTGCGTATGCTTTTGGTGCTATTTCTAAAATATACATACATGCTTTACTACGACCCATTGCCGCAGAAAAATGTAACGATGTTTTCCCAGTTGCTTCTTTGCACGATACCAATGCCGTCGCACCTTCCTCCTTCCCACCAGCACCATTGACTAACGTTTTTAACAACTCAACGTCACCTTTTTTTGCCGCATTTAAATATTGTGATACGCGCTCTCTTTGTTGTGTCGCTTCCAAAAGTGTCGTTGCATCCTCCCCATGTGCTTTCTCTTCAGGTGTAGCTAAGCTTGCCATACTTAATTTGATTCGTGAGATTTTTTGACTGTATTATCTTTAGCTTTTTCGTTGTTTACATTCGCTTTCCGGCCGCTTCGTGGTGTCGCTTTTTGCGAATAGTGTATTTTAAATTGTTTTGCGAAAACCCTTTTTTTTTTTTTGGTGGGCAGCACCACCTTTCTTTTCTTTCTTTTTTATTATATGGTACCTGGTATTATAGTTGTTATTTATTCCAGGTTATTAATAATTAATAATAAAAAATAAATTAATTTTATTATATTATACAGTATTATTTATTACAGATGTTTTCGACCAACGTGGGACAGTCGGCCCGCCGCCCCACCCTCTAAAAAAAAAAAAAAAGTTTTGGCATTCCCATGATTTGGGCCGGTTAGCAAGCAATAGCATTAAATGCAAGTTTTTACTCCCGTAGTTCATCATCAAAATTATTTAAGTGAAACGCGACCAAAATGTATAAACAAACTAAAACAGCACATTATTAAAATAATAGACACTAATAAATAAAATAATAATAAATAGTGAAATTCTACCAAAAAAAATGTATAAACAAACAGCACATTATTATTATAATAATAATAATGATAATAATAAGATACACGCACATACTACTGATAATAATAATAATAAATAATAATTATTATTTCAAATAATAAATGAAATGTATGTAACATACAGACCTAAATTCAAAGGAAACAAAACGTAAAATACAGCAAACACTAAATTTTAGTATTGACAATTTATTATTTTGTAACTTTGAATCCTATTACTGATACAATGAATGACAAGTCTAATACGACTTCAATTCTTTTTAAAGATATTGAAATCGCCCGTAAAACAATTGCAACGTGTAAAGACACTGTAAAGACAAAGACACATGAACAAGTGATCAACGAAAACCGTAGTCGATCTAATTCGAACAGCTCTCTTAGTTCTGATTGTCGATCTAATTCGAACAGCTCTCATAGTTCTGATTGTTCCGATAGTTCCGATAGTTCCGATAGTTTAAGTACAACATCATCAACAACAACTACTACCAGAAGTAGTACAAACTGGTACATCGTAGGTGAAAAGCATGTACGGGTTATGTTTCAATGCATGTCACGATACGAATGTAATGGTTTTGGATTTAAAAAATGTTTTTTTTCAACGAAATCGCATCCCTAAATGTTTTGCAGTTTGTTGAATTGAGGTATTGTGGGTGGGCGGAGATGACATAATATAAAACGATACACTATTGATTTTAAAATAGCATCTACACAGCATAATACATTATAATATAAACCATTTATATTATTATTAGTATTAAATAATAAAATTATTTTTTAAGGGGTACTTTGCAAACGAATTACGAGTGTAACTACGGGAGTAAAAACTTGCATGTAATGCTATAGTAATGCTATTGCATGCTAACCGACCGAAATCATGGAATGCCAAAACTTTTTTTTTTTTTTTTTAGAGGGAGGGGCGGCGGGCCGACTGTCCCACGTTGGTCGAAAACATCTGTATTGTTGTTGTTGCAATTTAAATTATTATTTTAATTTATTTTATTAAAAATTAATAATAATAATAAATAAAAATAAATTTTGTGGCGGCGAGAGGGAGGAGAGGAAGGAAAGGCAACAACGGGAGGAGATTTAAGGTATAAAGACAGATACTATTTTTTTTAATTTAAAGTGTGTGGGATCAATAGTGCGTGGTGTTAAAATTACCTAATTTTCGTCATTTTTTAGATTTACAGGTATTATTATTACAGGAGGTATACCTGTGGTATATTCTAATTCTAGAAGAGTGCAAGATATATACACCACTTTTTATCGAATTATTCCAAGGAAACTTACTACTACTACGACAACAACCAACACAGCATTTTATAATATTTTTGCACGGACTGTAACGATCATTTTGAAACGCAGCTTTTTTGTCCTCCCTCACTCTCTGTTGCGGTTGTTTTGATCTGTGCTGAGAAATAAATATGCTGAAATTAGCCTCTTCCTCACGAAGAAGAATTGCTGTTTACACAGGGCACTTATTAAAAAAAAATTTTGCAAGTGCAAATGTAACTGGCAATCCGTTACTGAAGACACACACGTTACCGCCATTTAAGTTAATAAGAGTAGATCATATTGAACCAGCTATGGAAGTGTTATTATCTAAATACGAGAAATCAATCGACGGATTAGAGGAGCAGATCGATAATAAGTCTGTTGCCGGTTGGAACATTTTCAATGAACTTGAGTTGATTGAACAACCGGTCGAGGATGCTTGGGGTGTTGTATCACACTTGCAAGGAGTGAAGAATTCAGATGATTTACGGAAAGCCCATGAAAAAGTCTTGCCAAACGTCATAAAAACAATGACTAAATCTTCGCAGTCAGTATCGATATACAAAGCGCTCGAACTAATAAAAGAAGATACGAACCAGTGGAATAAGTTATCAAAAGCGCAGCAGCGAATTGTTGATCAAAATTTAACCGCTATGAGAAATCAAGGCGTTAATCTTGAGGGGGATCAACAACAACGATTTAATGAGATAAAAATGGAATTGGCAGATTTATCAACGAAATTTTCGAATAATGTATTAGATGCAACAAAGGAATGGTCATTAATAATAACAGACTCAAGTGAAATTGAAGGGTTTCCAACTTCTTTGAAAGCGTTGACAGCACAGCAAGCAGGGAGCAATGATATTGAAAAAGGACCATGGAAATTAACGTTAGATTATCCTGTATTAGGACCTGTGTTGCAACATGCACGAAATAGACAATTGCGCGAACAAATTTACATGGCAAATGTGACAAAGGCTGGCGAGGTTAATGCTCCAATTATAGCCAAAATTTTGAGTCTGAGAAAAGAAAAAGCAAATTTATTAAACTATAATTGTCATGCAGATTTAAGTTTAGAGACGAAAATGGCAGGGAATACGGACAATGTGGATGAGTTGGTTGAGCAGTTGAGAAACAAAGCATATCCATGTGCACTAAAAGAATACAAAAAATTAACGAAATTTGCTAATTTATATGGGCATAAAGGAAAACTAGAGCCATGGGACACAACGTTTTTCAGTGAGAGACAACGAGAAAAGTTATTTGAATTCACTCAAGAGGAGCTACGTCCATATTTTTCATTACCAGATGTTTTAACAGGTTTATTTACATTATGTGAAAAATTGTTCAATGTACATATTATGGAAGTATCAAATAACGATGGCAACAATACCAATGATAGTGTCCAAACTTGGCATGAAGACGTTTCGTTCTTCCATGTACTCTCAAAGGACAACGCCAATGAACATATTGCAAGCTTCTACTTAGATCCATATAGTAGACCAGAGGAGAAATCGGGAGGGGCGTGGATGGCAGTTTGTAGGCAACGGTCAGATTTATTGGACAGAAAACCTGTTGCATATCTAACGTGTAATGGTACCCCACCGATAAAAGATGCACCATCATTGATGACATTTGTGGAGGTTACAACGTTGTTTCATGAATTTGGTCATGGTTTGCAACATATGCTGACCAAAATTCCGTACAGTCGTTGTGCTGGCATTGCAGGAATCGAATGGGATGCTGTTGAGTTACCGTCACAATTTATGGAAAATTGGTGCTATCACAAACCAACTGTTGATAGCTTTGCAAAACATTATCAAACAGGGGAGACTATCGATGAGACATTATTCCAAAAGGTATGCGATGCGAAAAAACATAATGCTGGGTCTGCATTGTTGAGGCAATTGTATTTTGGGAAAATGGACATGGCATTACATTCTACATTCAACCCATCATTAGGAATTGATGGAATTTTGAAATTACAACACGAAATCGCAGAAGATTATACCGTGTCACCACCATTAAATACCGATCGTTTTCTATGTTCCTTTAGCCATATATTTGCTGGGGGCTATTCCGCCGGTTATTATTCATACATATGGGCAGAGGTGTTGAGTGCTGATGCATTTGCTGCATTTGAAGAGGTTGGTTTAGATAATGAAAAACATATTGAAGGATTGGGTCGTAAATTTGCAGATACAGTTTTAGGATGCGGTGGTGGTGAACATCCTGCAGACGTTTATAAAAGGTTTCGTGGAAGATTGGCAACAGCAGACGCATTGCTTCGACATCGCGGAGTAGTTTAATTTGTTTGTTGTTGTTTAACTTTAAGTTTGTTTGTTCGAGTGTAAATTGTTACAATTTTTTTTTGGGTACAAACAAATATACAAAAGAAAAAAATGAAACAGAGAGAATTTAAAAATATTAAAAAAATATTTCCACTTCTACTTTGATATTCATTTGATGAAATGATTTTAATAACGAGTGTTTATTAATGACAATATCATTTTCATAAATAGACTGGAAAACTTCCAACTCATCCAGTTGATCTTGCAAATCTTCCTCGCACTCATTTCTTTCATCACTTCGTGACCCTCTTCCACTAATGTCGCCATTATTATTATTATTACTACTACCACTACACACACACACACACACAAAATATATATATTCTATTCAGAGAACGG
>JACKZZ010017057.1_pt1 | contig 18960 bp, 28 predicted proteins | sample 8027871 | NCBI WGS metagenome assembly JACKZZ01 (sample SAMN15724774, study PRJNA655200) | protist metagenome | isolation source: fluorescence activated cell sorting (FACS) single amplified genomes of... | place: USA: West Boothbay Harbor, Gulf of Maine | collected 2000-07-19
ATTATTGAAATTCGAGAAAAGAGATGGAGAGTGAAGGAATTGATGAAGAAATGTGACTATTTATACAAATCTAGAGGAATGATGGATTCTTCTTTTAGATGTATTCGACGTCATTGGATGCAGGTAAGTTTTACTCTAGATATGTCGGATTTTGATTGTAATCATCGTTTATATTATAGTTAACAACGGATTTGCAACTGTTACTAGGGAATTTTAATATGACCCCAAATGATATGGTGGGTAGTGGGGATGTAATAAAGAGTATTGTAAATTCAACTGATCCGCTTGTGAATGTTGATGTCAACCATTTTACGAGTTTAAACATGCCAGATTGGTTTGAGAATGATAAGCTTAGTGGAGGAGATGAGGATGATGTAGAAGAGGGAGAGGATGAGGATAATACTGTTCCCCAAATAAAAGATTTTGTAATGAAAGAATCTCAAAAGACCAAGGATCTATTAGCAAAAATCATTGATTCGATTCAAAATTCTGTTCAAATAGTTCACAAGGAGAGCAATACCAAGGGATATGATACTTTATTAACTGAATGTAGAGTGGCTAAAATGCAATTATCGTTATTGAAAGATGAGCTGGGTGTCGTAAGTAGTTTTTGGTCTTCTATATAGGGTGATATGATGTGATGCATTGGGTTATAATACGGATAACATAATAGCAAAAGCGTCAGAATATGGAGTTGGTAAAAGATTTAGAGTTAAAGGAGTGCGAACGACATCAAGTCTTTCGTGATTTTGAAAGGTTTAGACTTAATTCAAATGGGAAGGGCGGCAGAGCATTGACCTATGCTACATCTGTAGTCGAGAAAAATATAACTAAACAAGTCGATACGCCTAAAGATGGTGATGATAATGTAAGTTATTAGCTTTTGAGTCGGTCTTTCCTCACACACGTTTTCCCATTCAATAATTACACAGTCAAAAGCCACTACTGCATTAATCAGTGAACTTACAGAACAAAACGAAAAGCTTTGTAAGGAAAATCAAGACTTTACGCTATCATTGATTCAATTAAAAGCTGAGAATTTCGGACTACAAGCTAAACTGGATAAAGCGCAACTTGATTTTGTTAGTTCAAATGATAATCTTGTTTTACAAAAGAAAATTGCCAGTGAGAAGGATGCAATAAGTGATCAATATAAGCTAGAAGCTGAAAAGTTCCAGAAACAACTTGAGAACGTTCAGAAGATATCAACAGTTAGTATAGAGAAAGTTAACGAGTCATGGAAAAATAAATTTGATGATTTGGTGGAGGAGGGAATTGTGTTTAAAGGAAGAACGGATGATTTGGAAAACGAAGTTTCTGATTTGAAGAGTCAATTGATTGATTTTGAATTGATTCAGAAGCAGGTGAGGCATTGGCGTTTCATTCTTTTGTTTATACAGTGATTGTGATAGTAATGTGTTGATGTTATAGTTGGAAGACTACAAAGCATTGTTGAATTCTGCAAGTGCTCGAATCGATGTGCTGAATAATCAAGTAAGTTTTAATAGATAATAGTATTAATTAAAATGTTAGTTTTATTAAGATGAACGACGATATAAGGATGTTCGTGGTGAACAAAGAGGTAGAAATTTGCAAAAATTGGACATGGAAGCATCTATGCAAGCGCTAGAATCCAAGGTATGTTGTAGTCCACGTATTGATATGTTTCAAATGCACGATAGACTTGTTTTTGTTTTGCTTATTTCAACTGTAGATACAAACATTAGAGGATATGAATAAGAAAAACCTAGAAATTATCGCATCATTACGTGGGGAATTGAGGTTGGCTTAATATTCTAACTAGAGAGAGTTTGTGTAGTGCTAACCTTAACATAATCTCCTCATATAGCTCTGGTAATGCTGAAACGAACAGCTCAATGGATAGAGAAACAGAATTGCAACGAAGCTTAAATGAGAATATAAAAACTATGGAAGTTTTACGAGAACAGAAACTTCAAGCAGAGGCTCAAGTCGTATCTCAACAAAGTGCTATAGAAAATTCATCCGCTGAAGTTGAGAGTTTGATTGGAGAGATTGAAGCAATATCAGGCGAATATGATGTAAGTGGTTGACAAACTGTGTATAATTATATATTGTATCTTACTAACTATATTTTGCTACCAGCTATTGATTGCTTCAAATACAAATTTAATGAAAGATATTTCACATAAAGGCGTGCTTTTTGAAAGAAGCAGGAAAGAAAATAAGGAACTAACTCAAAGTCGAGTACTTGTTACGGAAGAGTTGGGAGTCGTAAGATTAAAGCTTTCGGCTGTCGAAAAATTGTGTACTTCTCAAAAAGATCTACATTCTAGTCTGGAGGTAATTGATACACTTTCTTGATCTATTCTAGTAATCTAAATCTTATCTATATACTTGTATCTATATGACTGTTTTTAGAAACAACTAATTGCTAAAGAAGCTGAAACAGCGGCATTAAATACCGCATTAAAAGGATTGACAAGTGAAAGAACTAGATGTTCTACTGATCTGGTACAATCAAGGGAATTGAATCGACAATTGTCTAGCAAAATTACTTCTTTAGATACTACAATTGCATCCTTGCGAAAGGAATTGGACGTAGAATGTAAACGGTGTTTGAAACACAAGTTGGATGAAGGGATACGATTGGAAAAAATTAGAAAGGTATGTTATAGTATTTTGAATTCATTCAAGACGGTACTTAATATTTTAGATACCAATATATATACAGGCTCGTGCTGCTGGAACAGAAGAATTGTCTGATGTCAATCGATTCGAGTTACAAACCATGCGCAAACAACTGAAATGTTCTGTCTGTTTTGATAATCCAAAAGATGTTATCATTACAAAATGCCACCACACCTTTTGCAAGTATTGCATTGAAAAGAATCTCAAAAACAGAAATCGAAAATGTCCAACTTGCAAAAAGATGTTTGGACAAGATGATGTGAAGCCATTTTGGTTGACCTAGTTGTTCGTTTTATATATTTATCAAGTTTAATACATCAAAAGTATATACCCCTATAAGACTTTTCTATCTATACGATAATAAGACCCCATGTCACATGGGGTCTTATTGCCATGTGTGTTAAAAGGCATTCTTTGATCCAGAATCTGATATGACTCTCTTGACACACATGGTGCGAAAAACGAAAAAAGTTGGCATTTTTTGACTCAAAAGTGCGCCAAATTGGTGCAAAAATTTTGTGGCAAAAAATAACGGTAAATGAACTTTTTACTAAAGCTGTCATTTTTCATCTCCAGCTATCCATACAGTGTATATATATAGAGAGAAGATGGATGCTCGCTTTTCTAGTACTACAAGACATTCGTCTTGTAGTGAGGACCGTAAGAGCATTAAAGCTATGCCTCATTGGAAAGATTGCTGCAATCAATGCCGTGAAACATTTTCCCTATTGAATAATAGAAAACATCATTGTAGAATGTGTCATTTGTTGTTTTGTTCAAAGTGTTCTAGATACAAGATTAAATTGGATGCATCTCATTATCAAAAGCGAAGAGTATGTGAACAGTGTTTCTCTAAAGCAATTACAGCTTCAGCAGTTTTACCTCCTGCAAATGCAATGATGCATTCTAAAGTATGGGTTCCTCGTGGCGTATTTACTCAAATGCTTAGTTATTTGAACCATGTAGACCTATGTCTAGTTTCAATGACATGTCGTTGGTGGTATAAACGATCTTCGTTGGACGTAGTATGGAGACCTTTGTATAATAGACAATTCCAGATTGATAATGATGGTCGCATGGAATCAGATGCCTCAGCTTTCCATAGACATGTACACAGTATTCCATACGAGAATTTTCCATTCAAGAAAAGGTTTGCTATTAAATGGGCTACGAAATTATCAGCTGAGAAAAGGAAAGGATTCCAGGCCATGTCTACGTTATTATCGTCTCTAGGTTTGTCTAAATATGCATCTATTTTTGAAAAAGAAGAAATTGATGTAGACTCGCTTTGCTTGATGAATGCAGGGAACTTGAAAGAACTTGGTATACCCACAGGTCCTAGATTAAAACTATTGAATGCGGCTGCGTGTTTAGCTGATTTAAGTGACGAAGATTGCTCTATAGATGGAGAAGATAGCACAAGTGAACAAAGTCCAATTACACCTTCTTCCAAGTTCCTGAAACACAAAACAAAATTACGACAATATAAAGCTTCACTAGTACGCCGAGTTCAGCAATCCATTGTTAGAATTGCCATTCTTAATTCAAATGGAGCTCTTTGCAATGTAGGATCTGGAACCATTGTCCATGAACGAGGTCTAATTGCTACTGCAAGACATTGTCTCATTACGGAAGAATTCGATTGTATTAGTTTTAAAGAAGATTTCTTCATTCTCGTCGCTCCAACTGAATCCACTACAATGCCTCCTATGTGGAAATACAGAGCCAAAGTAATTCCACAAAGTGCGGATGAAGAATTGGACTTTGCGTTGCTATGGATTGAGAATGAAGTTGTTTGTGATCCTCCATGTGGATTGTATATTGGCGATATTACTGAACGGACCATTACTCGTACATGGACAGTAACGAATATAACAGGATCTAATTTCAACACCATTGAAAGACTACCAGCGTTGCCCATTGGAGATTCAAACAATATGGAGCCTGGAGATGAAATGTGGATGTTTGGGTATCCTAGTAGTGGACATAATACAATTACAGTGCACCATGCGATTTGTTCCGGTACAGATTCTCAAATACACAAAGGAAGGGACGTTGGGAAAGCCTGGCTTCGTACAGCTGCCCAATTAGATAATGGGTTTAGTGGTGGAGCTGCTGTGAATAGTAGAGGATATCTAGTCGGTTTAATATCATTTAGTGTATTACGTCAAGATCGTGTTCGTGCTATTAATATGATTCGTGAGTTTATAGAAGATGCAGAACGGAATAGACTTTTACTAGAAGAGAAGGAAGATGTGATTGAAAAGACAGCTGCCCTTTCACTCTTAGTGCAACCATTGAATAGTGATGGTAGTGCTGATTGTATACGACCTACTGTATTGACAGAGTTTTGATTATTTAATTGCGAATATATATATATACCTTTTCATGAGTATATATTCTATTTTTAGTTTTTTGATCCACCCATAGTTGTATAAAATACCGACTACTACTACTATTGCCATCATTTCTATTTTCAGACCTATAAGAAAGAGAGGGAGTGGTATTATCCTCTCTGTTCTTATACTCTAATAACTATAAAGTATGACAAGAACACACCACCATCATTCTTCATCGAATCCTGAAACGGCCTTTATCATCGTTGCTACTGTGATTGTGATGACTATCTTGTTTGCCCTGTTTCGATGCAATCGTAGAAATGCAAGAAGTGCTGGAAGATGTAAGTGTGTATACTATTATTATATCATCAGAGTGAGGATGATATTCTTTTATATTATTCCATTCTGGTGATAGATTACGGACCTTTGCAGATGGGAAGTAAAGTGGTACAACAGATTGAACAGAGAAAGGATGGGTTGAATCGACACATTAGTCGTCTTGAAAAGCAATTGGCGTTTCGAAAGAAACAGCTGAATCAGCATCATGAACTATCTGAAATTGTTACAGCACGTGTAGAGACAGCGAGGGTGAATGACATTGTAAGTTCTTAGGCATGTTGTTTTTCATTACCTCCCCCCTTTATTGTGTATACTGTTATATTATTAGGACAAAGAACTGGATTGGCAATCTGCCATGGATCGAGGAAAGTACGTGCACGTAGTGTATACAATATATTATACTATTAAGATACTACAATACATACTACCACCATATATAGAACGATTTATGGAGACGCGTGGGATTCTTCTGTAGATGGATCGATACCACTACGAACGCTTATGCTTATGAATAAAGACGATTTGTTGGAGATTAAGAAGGAAGCAGAGGGCAGTCTTAACTCGGGTAGAAAGAAGAGTGTTCGACTTGGATCAAAGGCAAAGGTAAGACGTTAGCAAATGGGAAAGTTACGACAACAATAACGTTTGTATTCTGTATATGTAGGAGCAAGCTATGATAGGACGTCAGAATCTTTCGTTGCTCAATAGAAATAACAATTCACCTGTTGAAAAGAACAGCTCGTCTTCTTCTAAGACAAGAGGACTGTTGAATACTCCAGCTATCGTTCAACCCACTGCTTCTCAATGGAGTTCGTATCGAAAGCAAGGTATCTCTACAACGCAAGTGAATCTTCCAGAAGATATTGATATTCAATTGGATTGGAATACAAACCAAACAGTCGTATCGAATGCAACAACAGTTGTCCCTAGCTTGGTCGTACCTAAATTAGATTTTGAAAAGCTTTCTGAACCCCTAGATGGCATTTCTCCAGACTCTACTTATGCACTAGATGTAGAGAAGAATGCAAGCACAGAGCAGAAAGAAGAAGCTCTAGCGGCCTTTAATCGACGTCTTAAAGTACAACAAGCTTTGTCAGGCAATAATAGTAAGAGTGGAACTTCTGTATTTTGAATAAACAACAATACAAGAATTGATAATAATTAAGAAGATCATCGACATACACTACAAAGATCTTGGGTATGGATAATATATCAAACAAGAATCTCTTCAAGTCGTTTTTTGCTTTTTGTTTCCCTTTTTCTGCTTTCTGGACGCAGCACCTGATAATGTACCTCCTCCTGTTCCGGAGGGAAGGTTTTCCTTAATCAAACTATACAGTGCTTTAAAGGTTACCTTGTCAATATCATCAATATTAATTTCAATTTCCTCTGGATTAGACTGGAATTGTGATAATGTCAGTATAAAAGTAGTTACACATACTTATATATATATATATATATTACCTTATCCAACGCCTCTGGACAATCTGAATCTAGTATCTGAACCACTTCGCCCAGAATGTCACTCGACATTTTGTATATATTTTGACTGAATTCCGTCTTATCATCTATTGTCGGCTCTCTAAATATATGCCGAGGTATAATAATAGTATTTTATACCTATATAGCTTTATACACAACTTACCCATTGGTAGTAGTAGGAATAGAGGACTCAATGGAAGATGTCATTTTAAGATCTTCCAATTTCAATGGTTTGATCTTGTCAATAAATATCTTTTTAACTTCCATTGCCAATTCATACATATCGGAACCATCCTATGATATTATATATGTTACTAATTAATCATCAATATCCACTCTTGAGAAATAATACGTACAGCATTATACAATAATGAATTGTCCCATATCAAAATCATATCTTTTGCAAATTCCGTCGCATTCTTATACTCATTCTTATCCAATTTATCTTGTACTGTTCCCATATCCATAGGTTGTTTTACTATTTGTGGATAATCAAACAATCCATATTCTTTCCAATCAACGGGTTCATGGAAAGGACCTGTTTCTTCTAAATCAAACATTTCTTCCAAAATCGTATGGCACTCTTTCAATTGTTCATCAGAAGATCCCATAATACACAAAACAATCAATTCTTTTTCTTAATAATATGTAGATAAATAGATGAATATCTATAGATATAATTCTTTATACTATCTTTTGAAGATCCTATTGAAAACAACGTCAATAAATTAAAGTTGTTGTTGTCGTTGTTGTCGTTTTTTTCTTTATTTTTTTTCTTTTTTATTTGACCAATATATCAGATTTTCCAAATTCATCTGATTTGCATGTTAACGGGGAAATCAGATCTGAGTGAAGAAATTGAATGGCGACCATGGCATGTTGTCATTTACAATCCACTTTTGTCTCTTATAAACGCAATGGAAGCATTTCCTTTTGAATGGTAAGATACATGTGTGTGTTAAATAGGTATATTATTACACTTGGGGTTTGGTATAATATTATGTGTTTTATATAGCAACATAGAAATTGATTTTCCACATGAATCACGAGCTGAAATGGCAAAGGAAACGTTATTGGTAGATGAAGAACTTCAACCTGAAAAGATTAAGAGGGATATTACATGTAGGGGAAAAGTATTAGTTGTGTAAGTAATAAGATATAGTATCTAAGCGCCTCATTGTATGGTTTGAATCCTATCCTCTCTCATATGGATAGTCATTATCAAGCCACTGAAATACGATTGATTCGAGCTGCCGTGTCCTCTTTTTATGATATGGTTCTAGTTATAAACAAAACGCTGTGTGAATTTGATGATGCATTCAATACCAATATGTAGATTCCATTTATATGCGTACATAATAGCATAATAATAATAGTATTCAAGTAGCTACAGTAGCTAGTATAATAAGAATGTTTATCCTTTGTTCCGATTCATGAGTCAGTAAACACAAAGTCTTGTCTCATGAATCAAAATGACTCGTACGAGCTTTTTCTGAGTTCACAAAATAAAAAGCTCAATAATGAAAAAGAACGAATTAATAGCATCCTCTATTTTAACACAAAAAGATCATTGTTTATTAAATAATAAATATGATACAAAAGAGAATTGGGAAAATCAATTAGTGGCAGTTTTACCATCAATGAATTCATTTAAGGAAGAGCAACAGAGTCTTGGAAAAATGATTCGAATATTGCTTTTGAGTGATTTATGTCAAGTAAATGATCTTTTTTATATAGTATTGATCGAATATAAGAAGATTAATAAGGATGGTTTATGATTTAATAGGTTAAACAAACACTATTTTGCTTATTTGAAAGAGAAAAGACATGTTTAGATCGAAGGGCGACGAATGTAAGTGTATTGAATGGCTTTCAATTGGGTTAGTATACTAAACTACCCATGTTATATACTTCATAGGATAATATACACGATACATCTACCCTTTTATCTGCATTTGTAAGTTGTACTATCTCTAAAGAGCTTGGTATTCCAATATTATGCTATTATTATTCATAATAGCTGTTTATTGAACAAAGGATGGATCATCAAGTCAATTCAAGTGTTGAAAAGCTCCTTTTGAATACAGTAATAGTACCCCTTCTAGTAGAATTATGCACACATACTAAACTTTTAAAACAAGGACCGGACAATAATGAAAATGTAGATGAATTTGGTCCATTGGGTGAACGAAATCATTTGATTCTTCAAAGGTTTTTCAGTCGACAGCCTGTATTCATGACTCGAATGTTCAACTGCATCTTGATGGCTGACGATGATACGGGTGATAATCGTAAAGCTAAATTAGGAACGGCAACTGCTATTTTTTATTTGATAAAAGAGCTGTTAAAGTATGCTACAGGTACTAGTGAAAACGGAATGAATGGTATTGCTGATAACCAGAGCTGTTTTAAGCAGTTAAAAAACAAGACATTGATATTGAAACTGATTCAAGGAATGGTAAAGCCACTGTTGAGTGGCGTCTTGGCGCATCATAAAGTGATTGGTAGGTAGTATTGGAGCTTATTATTAACTACAAGTATGTGATGCTAACATATTGTTTTAGGAAACGTCAAAAAGCCGACCAATTTAGGAATATGGTGTAGTGATGCACTACTTCTCGTTATTCAATACATTGCAGTAGAAAGCCAGTCGTTTGTGTTTAAAGATCAAGATGTCAAGTTTGTGATTCGAATGAAAGAAATACAAGAACTTAATACAAGTTTTGCTGTTTTTATTGATGAAATGATTGAATGGTACATGCACAGTGAACGTAAAGCTCTCTATATATTGGCATTACGTGATCTGAAACAATATTTAACGAGCATACAACAGTATCAGAAACAAAGAATTGATATAGAAGATGAATTCAAAGCTATTCGTAAACTGTCTGAACGTGATTGCTGTGAAGAAGAAGAGGAGCAGAAGAAGAAGGGCGAGCGTATGCTGGAAGACTTGGACAATACGCTATTCGCCTCTCAGGAGCATTTTCTATGGCAATGGGCCATTACATCACCATTTCTAGTCCATTTTAAGACCAAATCATATACTTCAACCAGCATCCACTCTGTATTATCTGGAATTATCAAAGTATTATTAGAATCAACTACTTGTAAAGAAGAAGGGGAAGTAGGGGGTGAATTAATAAAAATACAGCTTTCATCTGTAGAACAAAGAGCATATGTAAGGAATATCTGTGCCCTAGTAGGAAAAACAAGAGTTAAAGTCTTTGATGAAGTGTGTAGGGACCAGGAGATGCATATTAAGATTATTCAGGTAGGTGATACACTCTTTTTATTGGATCTACTAGTAGTAGTACTAATAGGATACCATCTTACAGACATGTCTACCCTTTCTACAACCGACCAAGCGACAGAATATTTCCTTTGTAGATATGGATAATGGTTTAGGATTACTTTCCTCAGGTATTATTAGAAGAATGATGGTGAAAGTCATGAATCTATCTTATATGAATGCTAAAGAACGTGAAACGTTTGTAAAGTCAATGCTTTCAGAATTATTTGCCTTTCTAGATGAAGAACAGGAAATATCAGATTTTGTCATGGAAGTCCTTGTTGGGTGTTTGATTGAAATGCCCTCTTGTCTATCCATTACTGAGTTTACAAAACGTCTAGACTGTCTAGACCCATCTTCTTCTTTTATACAAATACAGAATACCTTGATCTTGTTATTGAAACTATTGCAGGAATCAACGTCTTGGACGATGCCGTTGCAGTATTGGAATGAATTATGTGAACCCATTTGCAAGCTATTAAAATCTTCTCAATTGGGCATTAGAAAGAAGGCAACCCAGCTGATAAGTTATTTAGACGAGCAGCGTACGATACCTTATTTGTGTGGAATGTTAGTGAATGATTCTATATTAGCCGACCATCGATCTGCTGCAGAAACAGCTCTGGGGTTGTTGTTTCAATCGAATCTTCCTTATAGTAAAGATAAATTGGATGAATATCGTACCCATAGAATCTACAATACTAGTTTAATATTTCTAGACTGTTTACGGAATGGACTACCTGACAAAGAAGACGAGCTCGAGATAGTTACTAATCCAAGTCAAGTAGGAAACGGTAAGAAAGTAGACCAGGAAGAAGGTACATGGTCAAAGAAGGTGATTTTACATTCCTCCAGGTATTATAACTAATGTATATAATCAAAAGTATTATAGCCTCAATTACACTTTTATCTATAGATGCTTTCAGAATCTTCAACATATTGGAAAAACCTGTCTTTCAATGGCATTAATGCATAAAGTGTTTAGTTCACCCTCCAATACTTCATTGATTCATTTTGCTAGAACAATTCATACTGTTTTAGGTCAGGTCTTTGAACAAGATCTATTGCCTGAGATTGTACACAAGATGGAGGTACGTAGTGTACCTATAAACAACTCTTAATTGATCTATTAATCGATATGAATCTATCTCATTTAGACTCAGGAAGGATTGACCCATGACATGCTTGAGAGTACGGCATTCAATAGTGCTTCCACAGTACAGAATCTATTGTTTTCTAGAGTCAGCCCTCTATTACTGTTAAAGATTATACCTAAAGAAGCATTTACTAAAGCATTTAATAAAGAAGTATGTATCCATAGTATTCATTTACCTTGATAACCTGTTTTGATATTTTTATGCTATTATATTATTAGCCCCCAACAGTTCGGTTCAAATCACAAATGTATCCTTCTTCTGTTTCCTGTGAACCGTTTACGCATTTGTTTGAATTACTATGGCAAAGAGTCTTTAAAGTCGTTGAATATCCTGAAGTTCGTAAACTATCGGCTGAGGCATTGGCTAAATTTCCTATTGAGTATAGTCTACCCACAGCTCTGGTCAATCTTTCTACGTTTATGCAGCGATATACTGTCGATCAATCTCCAATATATATCTTTGAATCTATTCTATTCGACCATCAATTCTCTAATATTGATGAGAAGAGAACAAGAAGCAAGGATGTATTGGATGATATTGATGCTAAACTTTGTATTTATATCTTGTGTCAGTCTGTTAGTGAACATGGAAATGCGATATTGTATTCATCTTGGATTCCAAGAATCGTTGCAGTATTGATTACGATACTATCTATCCCGTGCTTTGAAGAGAATGAATCTTCAACCTTGAATGAGATTCAACATGGATGTATTGATTGTTTATCTCTACTTGTTTATTGTTGGGTTATGAGTAGGAGTGGGGAGGAGGAAGATCAAAGTGTGGGAATTGTAGACGTGGTTTTAAATTTTGCTTTACATGGTTTCACAGTACAAGAAACAACAGAATACAACTCTGCGTTTGACAACATCGCACCTTTAGTCATTGAACAATTGACAGTGAATGGAATCTCTTCAATAGTACAAGACAAGACGTGTCTGCTGCCCATTCTCCCTGTTCAGATGCGAATCTGTTTCTTTAATGCTATAATTAGTACATTAAAGAGAATTCCTGAGAATACTAAAGCCATTAAAGTCTTTTCATCCATGTGTTTACCTCGTATTGAGTCTCATATAGAGAATATGAAGAAGAAGGAGGAAGAGTATAGCGTCATGGCTGCATGTTTACAGGTATGTCAAGAGTAATTGTAATAATATGGATTGGTTGATTTACAACCTATAAATGTATTATATAGGTAGTATTTATGTGTATCCTCAAAGGTGGAGTAGTGATCGGAGAGGAAGACTTGTACTGTGCTACATGGGACATAGCTGTTGAATTACTAGGTCATATAGATGAACAAGTGAGACTGAACAGTTTAAAGATTCTTGGTGCTCATATTACCAAGTGTACAAACCTCCATCGTATCTTAAAGAAGGATTCTTCAATGAATACACTTGGGTATGTAGTACAACTCTTTATTTAAAAACACCTCTTTCTATGGTATATCTATATATAGTAAAATTCAAGGCCTTGCAACCATAGATCCAAGTAAAGCCGTGCGTTCATTTGCAGACCATTTAATCACTACTCAAAGGACTCTTCTCAACGTCTACCACCCCGTTTAGAGGAAGAGAAGCCAAGGAAATATTTGAAAAACCATACGATAAAAGACATGTAAGCAATGGTCTGAATCATCATTACAAAGGCAAACTCCTTGGCTTTATAAATATCTTTACACTCTTCAATATTCCTTGCCCAAAACGAAGCATCCTGTTGCGTCATTCGACTGCATATTTGAGGCAGTGTACGTCCTTGCCAAAACCCAAACTCTCCAAAGCTAAACAAAGAAACTGAAGGTCCATAACGATACAATTGCTTCAATGGTAATTCAATCGCGACTGTAAAGAGACCTATGAGCGTCTCTTTGATCAAAGCAACAATGGTTTGTAGAAACCCGAGTGTATAGAGTACAATGACTACAAGCAATGCTTTAGCTATCCATGGAAGATATCCTTGAATTTGATGTTGTAAGGTAGGTTTAGGAACTTTAGGTGTTGGATCTACAAGATGATATACATGTTGTTGATACATATCCGGAAAGGCTGCGATATGGGAAAATGGATGAAACGTAATGAGGTTCTTTTGTTCTTGTAAGAACACTCCATGTACAGCTGTTGGAAGTTGATTAGGTTTCAAATGTAATTGGAAACAAGAATGAATGGCAGCACTCATTTCAGAATGTGAAATACCACGATAGAAATGAATACGACGTTGAATAGGATGAAAAGAGATATCAATGTAATATTGTTTTGTAGAGGAAGGTTGTTCGTCTATATCTTCTCGTTCTTCTTCAGAGGATGAAGTTGCTGATGATCTAAGAACACGTCTGTTTCTTAAAGTAGTTTGTTTTCCCATGATTGCTGTATGATAGTAAAATTGGATCTAATAAAGGTGTTTGTTTCCTTTGTAAAACACTCAACAATGAGAGAAGAAAAAGTAAAAAGTAAAAGATCTGAGCTGAAGAGTTGTTTGCCTCTTTTTGATTGGTGGAGCGATTTTGGATTGTTTGAACTTCAATTGAAGTGGAAAGGAATCGCAAGATTATTAGAGGATGGATGGGAAGAAGAAGTAATAATATTATGTTTTGTATCATGTGCTGTGGTTATTGTGTTAAATAAAAGACTTGCTGTTTGCTGCATTGTTTATTTATAAACAACGTTTTATACAAGTTGTAAAAAGTTATTAGTGCATTCCTCCAATATCTGATTTCATACCACCCGGCCATAGACAAAACTAGAACCAGGTCCAGTCATCTATCATTGCCCAGAAATTGATAAGAAAAAAAAAGATCCTCTCATTACTCGACAAAGATGAGGTTTCAATGGACTATGACAAGGAAAATAACTCAATACAACAATACATTCTTCCGTATTCAGTCAAGTAGAAGTCTTCATCAAGATGCAACTATAGAAGAAGCTGCTAAAGCATTGGCTAATCATGAAATAACAGCCGTCGAATTAACAGAAAAGTGCATTTCTCAAATTGAAAAGACTCGTAGGTTTAACATGTTTGTTACAGATTCATTTGAACAAGCTAGAGAGGCAGCTAAAGCATCTGACAAGAGAAGAAAGGATGGGAAGACGTTAGGGCCTTTAGATGGAATACCAGTTGCATCTAAAGATAATTTTTGCACCAAAGGTGTTCGAACGACAGTGGGTTCGAAGATGTTAAAAGGTATTAATTACATGTTAGGGTAGGTTTATAATTAACAACACTCTAACGTATTATAGATTTTATACCACCATATGAATCAACTGCTACACAACGTTTGATTGATGCTGGGGCTGTACCGTTGGGAAAGTTAAACATGGATGAATTTGGAATGGGTTCAGGAACGACGTATTCAATCTTTGGATCGACTGTGAATCCATGGTCTATGTTAGATGATAATGGTGATGGTGGTGTTGTTGCAGGTGGAAGTTCTGGTGCATCTGCAGCAGCTGTAGCTTCGGGATGTTGTTTTGCTTCTTTGGGATCCGATACTGGGGGTTCTATTCGACAGGTATTATAATAATGCTCTTAAAATTTGGCTTATATAAGTCTGCCAACTCTTTATTTTCAATAGCCTGCAGCATATTGTGGAGTAGTAGGTTTGAAACCTAGTTATGGTAGAGTATCACGCCATGGGCTGATTTCGTATGCTAGTTCATTGGATTGCCCGGCCATTTGTACACGTTCCGTTCAGTAAATATCCCTCAAGAGAGTTACATACCTACTCTTTTATAATACTCACCTTACTTATATAATATAGAGACTCGGCTCTTGTATTAGAAGCTATTTCAGACCCTGATTCAAAGGATGCAACCCGTCTCGGAGACGAACCTTGGGTACGTTTCCAGTAAATAGATGAATATTAAACACCAGAACACTCAGTATACTACAATTCATAGTCTCGTCAGTCTTTTCCTGAGTCAGATCTATCCAATGTTACAATTGGCGTTCCAAATGAGTACTATGTGAAAGAATTGCCAGATAGCATTTTACAAGTATGGGAGAATGGGTTAGAGGCATTAGCTGATCGAGGTACGTTCGTGTTCTTTTACCATTGTTATTGTTATTGCTTAGCATAGATTTTTATACTACAGGTGCTAATATCACTCGTGTATCCCTACCTATGACTAAATATGCTTTATCAGTATATTATATCATTGCTACTACTGAAGCTTATTCCAATTTAGCTAGATATGATGGGATTCGCTATGGGCATCGGTATGTTTGTTGCTCCAATTAAACCTTCAAGTTGGTATATATGTTGATATATAATATTTGATTTAATAGAGCCAAATGTATCTCCTATCAACGTACGGAAGATTCAGATGAAGCTGATCCATTGCATGATTTGTATAAAAGGTCTCGTACTGAAGGATTTGGTTACATTGTTCAGGTAAGTTATATTATATAGCTTTAGATGATCTATCGATTGGATACACCATAGATATAATAATATTATATCTATATAGAAACGTATTTTATCTGGGGCATTTATGTTATCCAATGAAGCTTCTGATAAATATTATGTCAGTGCAGTTAAAGTTCGAGAAAAGATTCGTGCAGAGTTTACAAAAGTATTCAAAGATGAGAAAGTTGATGTTCTAGTTACGCCAACAACCCCTGGGGGTCCTTTTAGTTTAAACACTCCCGCAGATCCTGTCGAGTTATTCATGACAGACGTCATGACTTCTCCTGCTAGTTTAGCAGGTTTACCTGCTCTATCTGTTCCGATTGACTTGACAGATAAGAATCCAAACAAAGGATTGCCATTAGGATTACAAATTATCGGATCGTATGGAAATGAAAACTCTATTCTTCGAGTGGCAAAAGAATTAGAAACACTATCGGGCTTTCGTGAGAAAATACCCAACCGAGTGTTTGGAAGATAGATAGATAGGTGTTTTAATTTTTCTTTAATAACTGTACAGCAACACCTGCTAATGCTACCGTAGCTGCTAATGCTGCCATTTGGAAATTATTTAGAGAATCACGACGGCTTGTTTCTTCCGTATTACTGCTGGTAGCAACGTTATTGCTGCCTTTTGTCAACTCATTCATAATAGAGGTTGTGTTGGTGTTAATATCCAATCTCCGATTGGTAGTGGGAGATAAACTAGAGAGTGGAACGATCAATCGAATGTATTTCTTAGCAGACGCTCTTGCTCCCACAACTGCATCTTTCAAATCATCATTTGTAAATAACAAAACACGATCTCCCTCTTCATCAAAGTAGTGAAGACTAGCGACAGACATCCCATCTAAACGACCCCGAACGTCCGTTAATAGGGCCTATATATATATACATAAGTATAAAGAACGATAGATCTTTTATAAACATACCTCTACAGAATCAGCAGAGCTTGTAAAGCGATGATTATTTCCATAAGCATCTACCATTTTATATACAAACACATTTGGATAAGCATGATTGGTACTCTCCATCCCCTGTCCATTCTCTAAACGAACTGTAGCTTGCTGTGTATTAATATTCCTACTATTTCTTCCCCCTCTACCATCTGTACTAGTAGAAGATTCTAACGAAAGATTGTGTTGGTGTAAATGATCAAAGCTTGCACTGCTACATAAAGACTGCACAGCACATGAATCATCATCTAAAAACATAGAATTCCAGAAATTGCTCCATACTGGAGACGACGCTCCTACGCCCACGGCAGAAGTGGTAGAAGGTAAACTGCCCATTTGATTCACTACGCCATAGGAAACTTGCAAGACATCCGTGAGTCCAACAACGACTCCGTGGTCATTTAAGACAGGTAAATGGAGAAATTTACCATCGTGCATTAAATGCAGAGCATCTAATATCGTTGTTTCCAAGTCGACACAATCTGGATTAGGGGTCATGACGTCCTGAATACCAGTTGTTAAAGGGTCTTTTGAGAAAGCAATGGTTCGTTGCATTAGATCTTTGGATGTAAATATACCAACAGCTTCTTCTTCTTTATCTAAAACCATTACTGGAGTAGTAGTAGTAGTAGTAGTTTGAGTATTATAATACAACAAGAGTCTTTACCTGCACTGCAGTTATTCTTTAGCATACACTCGGCAGCTTCTCGAACAGTGTTGGTATTATATACTTTAGGAACAGTTGATATTTCATGTAGCAAGGTACTCATTCGAGGCAAGAAGAGCTATGTATATAGAAGAGATCTACGTATACTGATTGCATGAATCGTGTGTAACTCACTGATAAACACAATTACCTTTTCCCTCATGGATTCAAATAGATTCATCGCACCTCCTACTTTACCAATGTCCTGTTCCAGCTACAGGTATAGGTATTATAAACTACACAAGTATTATTAAAATAGTATAATTATAATTATTAGTTACCTTTTCAACTGCAATGGAAAACTTCTTAGAAGAAGCTTCGTATGCATATTCAATCCTTGAAATGACATCAAATAAACATTTTGTAATGTCTAATAGCCCCACCACTATTATTATATATAAGTAGTATATATTGAATAAACCGACGGAGACGTTGTTCACATTACCTCTTCCATGGTCTGCTACTGGCAAATGTCTAAACTTACCAGAGACCATTGCCTTTAAAGCGACAAGAGCACTGGTTTGTGGAGATACACACGAAGGATTGGGTGTCATTACAAAAGATACTTCCGTTGTCATTGGATCAAGTCCAGGAGCTACGACTCGAAACGCAATGTCCTATTGGGGGATTTAATAAAACCAATAGCAGAGGGTAAAACACACACACACACAAGATTACCTTATCTGTTAAGATACCAGAAAGAATACCCTCCTTATCTACTAGTAAAGTAGCTTCACAACGACGTTCTGCCATTCTTTTCACTGTTTCATGAACTGTTTGCGTATCAGGTTGAACTAATGCCTATGATAATAGAATCAGTACGAGTAAATAAAGAAATGATCAAAGTATGTAGTAAGTATTACCTTTGAAGGTCTTAATTTATTTACACTTCTTTCTAGAATACTAGCACTTCTCTTTCTACGCAATCTACTACTACTACTACTACTACTATTACTACTAATAACACTTGTAGAAGAAGCTTGTAGTTGATGATCTGTACTCTCTAAACTACTATGATCTGTCTTTTCTTGTATCTCTTCTTTCTTCTTTTCCTCTATCTCCTGTAAAGAACTACTAGAAATAGATTGAAGAGATGGAACAGAGTTTGAAGAAAGATCGGAATGAATTAACACTGTACTTTGACTAGTAGAAGGAATCATTTTTGATTGTCAGAGAATAGTAGTACTATTGATGACTTGACGAGTGACCAAGTAGCTAAAAGGTCTATCAAGGGTGGAATTAGTAACCCTCTCTAACGGTGTGGATCAGAATCAACACTGTACTTGTAGTATGTTATTTTAAAAACTAAAAGGTCTATCAAGGGTGGAATTAGTAATAATTAATTAAAAACCCTCTCTAACGGTATGGATCAGATCTGAATTATTTTATTGCAAGAGAGAAAGAGTTGCTGATAAGATGATGAGGACATGTTGAGATTCTTTCGATAGTTTACTAGGATCAAGAATGGATTGGATGAGGTATGAAAGTGTGTATAAGTGAATTTGTTGGCCTTTCTTTGCTTGCTGTGAAAGCAGCTGTATAAAGTACTGTTCTTCGTTTAAAACAGATTCACATTTAGTATGGCGATGGAGGTGTTGAAAAAGATCGACCAGAATATCA
>JACKZZ010003896.1_pt1 | contig 18953 bp, 11 predicted proteins | sample 8027871 | NCBI WGS metagenome assembly JACKZZ01 (sample SAMN15724774, study PRJNA655200) | protist metagenome | isolation source: fluorescence activated cell sorting (FACS) single amplified genomes of... | place: USA: West Boothbay Harbor, Gulf of Maine | collected 2000-07-19
CAGCCGCTCTCGCAACCGGCCCAGCACTCGCAACCGGCGCAGCACCCGCGGGGGAGTCCAGCGCAGGTCGAGAAACGCTCCCTGGGAGTCGCCTCCCCCCTGCAGAACGTGAATCTCTCTGCTGCCCCGGTCACGAAGTCGGAGCGGATTTTGGCTCGTTCTCCGCCGAGCTTTAGCAAGGTCTCGAGTCCTAATCCCAAGGTTGTGATGAGGAGTCCGACTCATAGCCAGGGGTCTCCGAATCTCCCTCCAAGTCAACCCCGACCGCAGTTGAGGTTGGAGCGGTTGTCGAATTCCGGCAGCAAGACCGGGCAAGGTCCGTCGCCACCTCCAATGGCAGTCAGTGGCATGGGTTCGGCGCGGAGGGAATCTAACCGTGGGAAGCCTCCTCCCTCGGCGAGTCCGAGTGATCGGGGGTAGACGGGGTTGACTTGGGGAGATTCTTACAGATACGAGGACCGGTTCATACACGTATCACAAGGATTGGTTACTCGGACGGGAGAGGTTGAACATCAGGCCGACAGAGAATAATCAGAGGAGATTTATGTTGGATCAGCGAGCGTGCCGGATTCCGTGGGGATTTTCTAATTTTATTTGATTTAATTTAAATTAAATCAAATTAAATTCGTTTATTCTTGAAGGTCGATTTTTTCGGGATTGACGAGAATATGTTTTAATTCGATTTTTATTTGAATTAATTCGATTAAATCGAATTAAATTCAACTGGCTTTGGCGATAGATCAACACGAGGGGAGATTGATTCAAGTCGATTTGAGTCGGATTAAATCGGAGAAAGACGAGTATATTCCGATCAGACTTGATAATTGGGGCTTATGGTGGAGACTTTTCATCAGAATAGGATCTGATTTTGTTGACAGATTAGAGTTTACTTCTTGGGGTCGTGACAATTGTTAAGTTGCTAGATGGGTCGATTTTTACAGTACTTAGGGGTGATTTTTCTGACGGCACCACTTTTCACTTAGACTTGCCGCGTGCAAGGTAAGCGTGGACAGGTTGGTTAACGACGTGCTTACAATTAGAGTATCGCTCAAAATCGGCTCAGGATCGCTCGTGAAGGGACCCTTTCTTAATGCTGACCCATACTAGATATAGTGGGTTTGTCCTTCTTCTTCAGATCTCAGTGCTCAGACGCTCAAGACTCGGGCACACCACCTTTCCTACTAGAGGAGGCTTAGGGAGTCAGCTCCTAGGGGAGGGACTTTCTCACCTTTGCCAGGCTTCGGGTTAGTCTTATCTTTCGATAGACCCGCGCGATGCCAGCTTTCCTTCTTCGGCCAGGTTATTCGATTTTTATTTGGGATTTGTAGAACAAATGATGATAATTCACTTCTCGATCAGATTTTTGGGGGCTTGCACGAGCTTAATTCTTTGTGTCGACCATCCTTTCGATGGTCGTGACCAGCCTTCCGCTGGATTTCAGGTGTTGGCCCTTTACAAGCGGCCGAATTTCGCTACAGATACCGGACTTAGCCGGTTTTTTCATGAGTCTCAGAAGCCCCAAACAGGCGGCTTCAACAATGGTGTTGAGCGATTGAACAACAGGCCAGGAGTCCTGACCTGAATGTTCAATCGGGATGCGTCGGGGCAAGAAGGGGCCTAGGGAGGCTAGGAGGCCTTCGAGCTCCGAGGGGGAGATGAAGTCATCTAGATTCTCAGCTCGAAGGGTCTAGACTTGTTCATCTCGGGGAGGGCCTCTTGACTCCTCTTTTGAGGGAGAAAGCAAGAGGCCCAAATGACAGTTGGTTGGGTCCAGTGACCCGACAACATAGCTTCTCCTCAGCTCTTAGATTTTTCATCACAATCTATCCCCCGGATAGTCTCATCACATCAATCCATCCTCCATACAGCTTTTTCACTTCAAGCTCTTAAATTCCTTCACGACTTGACAGAAGCTTAGGGATTTGGGGGAAAGGTGGAACCTTCCGCATCGCTGCCTGTCTTCCCCTTCAACCTTGGCGCCAACCGGCGGCTTTCCGTATTGCTTGCTACAGTTTGACGTGGAGCAATTTAGGAGGCAGAATTCGCGGGGGTTATTGATCTTCGACGGCAATTTTTCTCCATCGCCCCAGGAGATCCACTTGTGATCGGCCGGAAGACCATGAGACAAGAGATCCTGTTCATAGTATTTCTGGACGTAGCTGTTGGCTTCCTGCTGCTTATCTGCCGGGATGTCCCGAAGGACATCACGACACTCGGTCAAACAGCCAGCAACTTTTTCTTCGAACAGCTTTTTACGCTGTTCCATAAGGGAAGAGCCCGCAGCGGGGGTGGATTCTGAGGGAAGGTGAGGTCGATCTAGGTGAAGACGGTCTATCAAGAGGTCGAGATTAAACTTAGAGTAGCCACAACCTCCTTTGGTGTTGTAGAACATAAAGTTCTTACCTTTTCCTGGGTCGTTCTTAGTCGGATACGAGCTTTCTCCTTGGTGCCTTTTAGGATTCTCCTTCTCTTCCCACTTCCATTCAGAGTCGCGCTTCTTCTTGGGATTGGATTTTTTCGCCTTTTTTTGCTTGATGAGGGAAACTGATTGATTCATCAGTTCAGCCGCCGAAATCCTGTCCCAGGTCAGAGGTTGGCGGGTGCGACGGACGGAGAACATCCGCCTGCCCAGCGTCTCCGTCACCGCAGAAAGGAGGTCCGAGATAGTGTGGGTGTCCAGCGTGAGCCACAGCTCTTCTGAACTGAAAAGCGGAGTCAGCTTGAAGGCCTCCAAAAGATCGTAATTCATGGAGGTGGAGCCACTTGCCTTCACTGCTAAAAGCGTTAGCAGCGAAGACAAGTCGTCACGGGTGTAGGGGGTTGGGATTTTACATCCTTCATCGCTGAATAGAAAAGCTTTGGCCGAACCTAAAGAAGCTTCTTGGATAGAAGCTCTCAGATTGACAGCGCAGATTTTCTCAATTTCTTCTCGGACTTCGGGGGCGGTGACCAGAGATCCTAACAGGACGGCGTGCTTACTCGTGGAAGTGGCGAGTTCGCTCTTCCATCTCGTCAAATCCTCCGGCCTGATTATCCCGAGGGATTTCTTGCAATCTAAATTCAAGCTTACGAAAGCGAGAATTAAATCGATTTGCGGCAGTTCCTCCTCCCTATCCTCCATATTCCCTTCGCAGGACAGCAACAATTCTTTCCAGAGAATTTCCACTCTGGTGTGGGATGGGATGACACCGTCCGAGCCCTCGCCCGGCGCCAATTCCTCGACGATTTCAGCAAGACGAGCGGAAGAGGAGAACTGATTCGCGTGCTCCATCAACGCCCTCACGCCCTCTGCAGTGCGAACCGGGTCGTTGGGATCGCCAAATACTTGCCGGAGCCTTTTAGAACCTTGGACAAGGTTCCTAAAGGAGGGGGCGATTCCTACTTCAGAGTCCGAGTTTTCGGGGAGACTGATGAAAGGTGGGTTATGGATGGGTGCCCAGAAACCCGCCCCGGAGATCGCGGCTTGGATGGACTGGAACTTGATCATCCTTAAGATGGCCCTGATAGCAGGGGCACCACATTCCTTGATCGCCAAGTCGGCCTCGATCTCGGGATGACCGAGGATACCGAGGTCCGACCCGGTTTGCTGCGACCTAGGGTTGAGCTCGGATTTGGTTTTCGGTTCCTCGGCCATGGAGGCCATGGCACGTTGAGCGTCAAACCTCCAGCGATTTCCCCTGTTTCCTTCTCTGCTGTCGCGATCCCAGTCCGAGTTCCGGTTCCAGGAATCAGACCTGCGGCTGCGGCCTTTTCCCTTCCCTTTCCCTTTCCCGTTCGCGTAGAACCACTGGCCTCCCGATTGGAACCACCTTCCGCCATCTAAGAGGAGGTGATGAGGGTGTGAGGAGATAGAGGCAAGAGATAGGGAATTCGGGAGGGGAGATTTCAGTCTTTTTTGACAACACCAAATAAACAGGTGTCATCAATGTACGAGAATTCGAGGGTTGATTCTGAGTCAAGTGAAGCTGAGAAAATTCCAAACAGATTTTTCCAGTGGAGAGCCTTACTTTCATCGACTTCGGGTTCCTCTTCTTGCTGTTCATTCGCGTTACTCGGGGCGGAGCTGCTGCTTGGTTCAGGATCTTCGCCTCCATCACCAGTTCCCGAGGGGTTTTCTCCGCTATTTCCCGCAGCTCCCTGACTGGGACTACCGGCGAACGGGTGAGCCCTTCTCCAGGCGCCCCAGACTGGATTGACAAAGTCTGAGGGGGGCCTGTCTGCTTGGGCGAGGTCTACTCGGACACTTTCGACAGAGATGGATCCGATGCCAGCAAGGGCTGCCAATGCATTAAAGATTGACAGTTGCCAGGCGGCCGGAAAATAGCTGTCTGGGTAGAGGTGAACCTCAAACTGCAGGAGGTCCTCCAGATCAGTATTGCAGGTGGCATTATCGAGTCCCTCAACCACCCTTCCGAAGCCCGCAGAGCACCTCACTAAGGCATTCTTGGTGCGGTTCATAGGGTGATTTTCCCTGTTAGACTTGTTGCCTGAAAGTTGCCAAAGAGCAACTAAGATGGCGCCGTTCAACCAGAGACTCTGCCCCTGCGACTCCTCAGGCAAGTCACCTCCCCCCAATACTCTCATCAAACCCTCGCATCCGAATTCGGGTAGGATGCTAGTATGGTTGGACAAGGCCCATCTAATCCTCTTGATAATGTCTTGGGGATTGCTGAAATCTGCATCGTCAAACAGATTCGAGGCGTTTGCGCCCTCAGGAGCGACCCACTCCATTGTGCTTGAGAAGAGGAGAAGACGTTATTTACTCAGGATGATGGGGGTTAAGAGTTAATAGCGACTTTTTCCTCCTTTTATTAGAGTTTCCTGAGGGTGTGCGGTAGAGTGTGGGCGGGAAACGAGGTGAATGATCTGCAGACTTGTAGAAGTCCTGATATGGAACCGCGCTGGGCAGGTGCTTGGCAGGCTCGACTTCTTTCAAGTTAACTCAGAGGAGGATTTGGATTGGACCAAAATAAAAATAAAATAAAATCAAATAAAATTAAATAAAACAATTAAATAAAATTGTTTTACTTAAATTCTTAGATTAGTTTCAACAGCGACAGTTGCGGGGGACAGGAGGCAGTGAGACCGTCTGCGATACAGCGAGTTTGCTTTAGACTTCAGGGGGGGAGACTTTGAGATTTTTGCATTCTTGATTCTTGGACGCAGGGGGGATGATAATAGGGCGAGATTTGGGACAGATAGCAATTGGGACGGAAACGGTCAGGTGAGAGAGTTGGGATATCGGAGAGGGATTCAGAGAGGTGACATGTTTTCGAGAGTCAGGGAGAGTCAGCAAAAGGATTAATACAGGATGGCATAGGTTTACAGTCAGGGGAGGGCGAGGTAAAGCATCAATGGTGATACAGATTGCAGCCATTAAGAGGATTGCGATGGTAGAGATACACACACACGGTGCACACTCTTCAGGGTGATACAGTGATGGCAGAACTGGTCACGCATGACACATGCTCTTCAGGGTGATACAGCGATGGCAGAGACACACACACACGGTGCGCGCTCTTCAGGGTGATACAGTGATGGCAGAGCGGGTCACGCATGACACATACTCTTCAGGGCGATACAGTGATGGCAGAGCGGGTGCACACAGGGTGCGTGCTCTTCAGGGTGATACAGCGATGGCAGCACAATGCACACAGGGTACACGCACTTCAGGGGACTACAGCGATGGCAGAGCGGAGTACACACGGCACACACCCTTCAGTTCAATACAGATTTGGGAAATCAGGGATCCCAGGGACCATACAAAAACCAACTTGTATTCCACTAAAGCCTCAATTAAGACTTTAGAGGTTCTGAGGACCCGCCGGTTGGCGGGTCTTCAGGTGGGCTCACATTCTCCATTGATCCACAACCAGAGTCTCCCCAGCTCGTTATTCACGGACAAGTCCGGTGAATTTGGAGTTGAGGAGGGGCCGGAAGCAGGGCAATTAGTTCGACGACTAACCTCTGAGTCACTAGTGGTTAGGAGTCTTTTACACGCTGATTCTGCCTTGCCTAAGGGCAGCCGCTACACGTGACGGAAGTAGTCGTGTCCCACAAACACTTGTACCCCCAGCTGTGGTGGGAGCCGCCATAAGACGCACTTTTCCATCGAAAACAATTCTCCATCCGCTTGGGAAAGCATCATTCACCTTACGACAGAAGGATCCTGACAAGAGATGGCATATCGCTTCGGCATACTACCCTGACAAAGGGTCGGGCCCTGAAGCGCAGGAGAGCGAGAAAACCTAGTTCTGGTCGATTAATCTTCCAGTTGACTAGGGATTCTGGCTCTAGAATTGGTAAACCCGGCAGCTTTTGATTTGTTTGGAACAGTCATTTCTTGAGAGGGAGTAGATTGTCGGATTTCTTTATCAATTTATTGATTTAAAGAAATTTAGCGGTACATAAAATGCACTAGGAAGCTTGAGACGAAACGAACTGGTTTAGAATAATACTAGGCAAGCCTCACATTGTTCGCGGATTCTCGCTCTTTCTTCAAATAGTTACGAGCCAACTCGAGGTAATCCACGTTTTTGCAGTCTACAAGACTTGCCGACCTATGCTGAGACCCCTTCCCGGTCGTCGGAGGAGGCGGGCCGTGCATCCCCGCTCCCCGACGAGAGCCAGCTGCCGAAGGACCCGAAACCCGCCCCGGAGAAACTCTCTTAGAGCCCTTGTTTGTGGTCACGAAATCGCTTGACCTGGCCGGTGGCTGAAACCGATCCACACTCCCAGAAGTTCTCGTGGGCGGTTGAAAACGGTCCACGCTCCCAGACGCGCTGCGAAACGGTTTCTGCTGTCGGCTATCAGCCGATCTTCCGCTGTTACTAAAATCCGACTCGCCCGCACTCCTCCGACCGACATCCTGCTTTCTGAACGGGTTATCGCCGATTTTGTAGTTGTAGCCTAGGGATTCTCGATTTCCGGTAGTGCCTGTAGTAGAAGAAGTGGAGTTCTTACCGCTTTTCGACGTCTTGGTTACCTCAGGTTTCTTGTTCACCTCTGGATTATCATTATGATTTGATTCAAACAAATTTCCCTTCAACGTGTTGTATCCCATATGCTGCCCATCTAGAACTTCATTATCGTCCACCGCCGCCCATAACCCCGCCATCTTCCTTTGAATGGTCGTTTTCCCGTTGAATTTAGGCGCGGGAACCGACTTCTCAACCCTCTCCGCCTGAACATCAATCACGTCGTGACCCTCTGCTTCTGAGTCCAGTATACTGGAGTCTTCTACACGAATAAGTGCGGGTTTTAGCGGGGAATCCTCCCCCGATTCAGAATCGGACACCCTCCGCTTGGACTTCCTCAACTCAGACTTTTTCGCGGAAGAGTTATGATCCGCTGCTATTGCCTTTTCTTCGCTTCTGGCACTCTTTAGGGACCTAGTCGAGTCATTTTCTGACCCTTCAGAGGAGTCTTCCGAGATAAACGACCCCCCTCCGCTGAAACTGTCCGTGTTGAGAGAGGAATTTTGCCCGGAATGGGAGGAATCCAGCCCTGTGAGAAGCTTCCCATGAAGCGTCCTCTGACTTTTCTTGTTTTTCTTCAAGTTCTTCGTTTTTTCCCTCCTAGACCGTCCCCTGGAGGGCTTTCGCGCGCTAGTTTCCGCTTTAGCAAGTACACCCGAACTGGTTGCTGCCAGTGATACAAAATCATTGAGATCCTGCCTCCTCAGAAACCTGTTTGTATTCATCGCCAATTGACTGGGTCTGTCGAGTTTTGCATCGTCTACAAGCCTATTGAGTTGATCCATGATAGCTTCCGCGGCTGCCAGGCTATTGATTGGTGGACTCCCAGAAGGGCTAGCTTCCTTCCCAGTCTTCTGGGAGCTGGTTCTTTTAAGGGAATCCCTCTTAAGACTATTTCGGCTGTTAAGACTATTTCGGCTATTTCTTAAACTATTTCTTAAACTTGCCTGAGCCGAAGTACCTCCGCCGCCCGCACCGTCTGCTTCGGAATCGGAATCCGACCGGTGGGCGGATCCTCTTCTCGCGTCCCGGTCAGATTCAGAAGATTCTGAATCAGTCAGTGGAAACCGCGGTTTTCGCGGGGAAGGAGAGGGTTTTGCCATGTTTGGGCAGGAAGCTCCCTTGTGAGGGAGGTTGAGGGACGGTTTCCTCTTGGGCGGTCCCCCGCTAGTCCGTGCGAAAAAAGAAGTCGGCGCCGGCTTGTCTGAGTCGCCGTTGTAGCCCCCGGGAGTGATTTCTGGGACGGTGTTCAGGAGGGTTTCTTCACCGGAGGTAGCCCCATGGCAGGTCTGAAAATAGTCGGACTTAGCAGTACGATGATCCATACTCTGACCACGGTTCACAGCACTGGTCTTAGCCATAAGGTTGCTGACAAGATTACTTCCACTCCCATTCGGATTCCCACCAGTGGCACTCCCCGAATTCCGTTTCCCCGGTGCTACCACCTGATTTCTGTCGTCCTCCTCATTTTCCTTTTCCTGAAGCACTCGTTCCCAATGCGTGATCATAGATGTGATACGGGACCTTCTCTTGGGGTTCCCCTGTAAGCCACTCGATCCGCTGCCCCCGCTCCCAGCGTGCTGAGGCGTATCCCTGTCCCCGGTTCTATTCCGGGGCGTAGGAGTAGGATTGGGAGTCGCCTTGTTATCCAGCGGCGACGACCGGCAGGAACCGGCTTCCTTTCCTGTGTTCCGCGAGATGTTAACCGATTTTTCCGCGCTAACCGGAACCGCCTCGACTTTGATAGCGGATTTCGCCGGGGATTCCCTTCCACTAACATCCAGAGCCGCTCGGATTTCCGGGGATTGTTGGGTGAAGTCAAAGCTTGCCAAGGTATCCTCTCCGCTGCGAGACCCGTCACTCCCTGTCCTAACGATAGTGGGGGGTTTCGGCACACTCGGCGCAGGGCTCACGGTGGTACTCGCCGCATTCTTTTTAGCTCTGTTAGTGGATCCCCCGGTACGAAGACTCGGTGTCAGACTCTTAGTGTTATCCGTCGAATCGCCGCCTGATTTTGCGGCTTTTCGCTTCCTCTTGTTCTTGGATTTTTTCTTACCCCCCGCTGTGGTAGACGGACTCGGGTCGATGTTGTGAATGCTACTCCCGGCGGTATCGCCAACTGAGACTCCTTTCCCCCTAGCGAGCGTCGGAATCTCCGTCATCGACAATTGAAGGGAATCCTTGCTTGGGTCTACTACATTAGGCGTAATCTCCCGATTCGCCGCCGGAATACCCTCCGGAACCGGAGAATGGCACTCCAGAATGGCGGAAACCTCGGGGGAGCCGCAATATTCGACCGATTTATTGTTGGACAGATGGGTGTTGGAAGCATCAGCCGCCGCAGAACTCTTGACTGGCGGTGGCACTGCTCCTGGGCCAAATAGATTTTGAGCAACTTGAGCAGCATTAGAAACCGTAACCGCGGTCGCGGTATTTACCCCCCCAATTTCCGGAATACAAGGTGCAGGAATCTCAGTAATCGACGGTGGGGAACATCCCTGAGGCGGTAGCAGCAGGTCTGCGGAGACTTCTTGACTGGGCATAATCGGACTGCCTCGGCGCGAATTCTTTTTTCTGGAGGGCGGCAACGGCGGAATCCCCAGTGGCGGTCTATCCGCATTCCGCACCTGAGCAACACCGGGAAACGGGATGTATCTGTCGGTTAATTCCAGTTCGGCGCTGCCGTTTATTCCTTCCACGACGTCTGCAGTGTTTATCGCGGACGGTGCCTGTACACTCCCGAAACTATCCCGATCCCGTGGACTCTCCTTGCAATCGAAAAATGGAGACTGTAAAGCGGCTGTATCTGGTGTTCCAAACACCGAACCCTGCGAAACCGGGATAAACCGCATACCCCCCGCATGCGGGAGATTGACCGCAGCATTCAAATTGTTACTGCTGGTGGTAACAGGGGTAATAGGCGGCGGCTCGACAGGAGCAGGTTCGGCTTTTTCAGCAGCATCCTTAGCCCTGGGAGCATCAGAAGCAATCTCCCGCGCACTCATAACCGGAGTCTCACCACGGGAGCGCGCGGTTTTCATTGCCGGCAAATCAGCCTCCTTGGCTTGAGTATCCCCATCCCGAGCAGAATAAACCGGAGTCGCTTTCACCGTCGGCAGAAAAGTCTCACTCAGCAGAGGGGTATCCCGCTCGACTTCGACAACAACACCCTCTGTAACAAGGGCGTTGGCAGGCGTGTGGTCTTGTTCCCGCCCCGTATACATAAGCCCGTCTTTGTGGGGTTGGGCTTCTGAAGGGGCTTGAGACCTCATTAAACCATCATCCTTGATCAATGGCGAAATTTGACTTAACGCCGGAGTCTCGTCGATCACGCCCGGAGAGACCGCATCTGAATCCTCCTGGTTAGGCTTCTGCGTCGGTAACTGAGTCTCTCCACTCTTACTCTCCTGATAACCTTGATGCCCCAGATCCCTCTTAATCTGCCCACAAACATTCAGGATACTCTGGAGATCGTTCCCTAACATGGCCTTGGACTCCTCTCGTTGTCGATTGGCGGCCTTCTCCAGCCTCTTCCGATCCAGAATCTCCCCCCGAGAACCCAATGTAGGAACCTCCTCCCCCGGCCGAACCCCTCGTGCTGAGGACGGAACCGAACCCACATGCGACCCAGGCCCGGTCGTGTACCTTCTAGACACCGGCCGGTTCGGAGGAGGACCTCTCTCAGTGAGCGGGCGACCGAAATTCGGGTTCTTCGGACGACGATCGTGGTTGTTCGAGGAGGTATCGAGGGAGGAAACGTCCGAGACCGGGAGCTGATCGTGTGGGTGTTTTCCGTAGCCGCTCCCCGAGATTTCAACATAACCTTTTCCTGAAATCGCTAAATCTACGGGTGACGTGAGTTTGGGCGCCGCAGACGCAGATGCCGTGTTCCTCCGAGTGCCGAAACCGCCCTTGAATGCTCCATCGTTCACCCGGGAACTGCTGCTGTAACTGGAGGCGGCTGTAGGATTGTTATTGACACTCGGCGGCGGTCCCGACCCGACCCGGGTTCTAGGAGAGAACTTCGGTCTGTAACCTCCGTTGGCATTGCTAACTATGTTAGAGCCCACTGAGAATTCAGAATCAGACTTCCTCCTGCCCCCAGCGTGAGACTCCCCCCCCGGGGTTTGGCCCAAACCGGAAGGAGTCGGTGGCAGCGGGCTATCCGAAATCACGTTTTTGTTCAAGGCGAGGTTTTTATTCTGCCCGTAAGGGGTTTCCTCGAGTTTTTGAACCTGGCTGTTTGCCGAGGTTCGGGGCTTCGCGAGAAATTCCATCGAATTCCTCCTAACCGGCCCTGGGCCTCCTTCGGACTCCTCGCGGCTACTGTTAACCCCGCCGGCGCTTAACAGTGATTGACTCTTAACACTATTTCGCCGCGAACCAGATCGAGCGCTCTCCATCCTACTATTTCCATCAGCCTCCGATGCCCCTACAGCCCCTGTAGATGAATCCTTCCAGGTGTGACTGGCCGCCCCGCCGATTCTTTGTCCATCTAGGACTTCGGCTATATAATCGCCCTGGAGCTTTTCTTCCCCAATGATGGTCTTTGAAAACACCTCTCGAACATGTTTAGCCGTCGGCCGCTCTGTCGCCCGCTTCCTCAGACACCCCTCTATACACCCCCGAACGTGTCTTAGGCGCTTGAGGTTCGTCGTAAGCGGCTCGGATTTCACTTGTTCATGCACAATTTTCACCAAAACAGACGCGGGAGTCTGCATTTTCCCTGCCCCAGAGCTGAATGGACTAAACCCCACCGCAATCTCATACAAAATACAGCCCAACCCCCATATATCGGAGGAGTCCTGGTACTTGTGGGACTGACAAACTTCTGGACTCAAATACAGCGGTGTCCCTATCATTGTGCTAGCAAAATCACACGTATGCTCATTCTGTTTGCAAACCCCGAAATCCCCTAGACGGACGGACCAATCCCCGCTAAGAAACACGTTCCGAGGCTTAAGATCGCGATGCATCAACTTCTGAAAATGACAGTATTCTAGGGCGGAAGAGAGCTGTCGCCCGTAAACTAAGACCGCCTGTTCTCTCAACCGGTTCCCCTTAGACTTTTTCAATAGTTGACACAAATCCCCGTTTTGGCAATACTCCATAATGATTACCAAGCTATCGCGGGTCTTAAACGAGCCGAAATACTCCACTATATGGGGGTGAGACAGCTTCTTCAGAGTAGAAGCTTCGAGGAGAGCAAATTCGAGGACCTGAGGGAAAAAGAAGAGATTTAAGCTGTATTCAAGTAGGAGACTTACCATTCACAACAGTTCGTTTCCCGTCATGGATGATGGCTCATTTTCTCCACGTTGAGACTTACCTTGTTTCTCTTTTCTCCATCATTTTCGTCGGTCGGACTCGACGCCAGTGCCGCCGACCCGACCGAGATGGTTTTCATACACTTAAATTTGTCAGCATCTAACCGGTCCTTAACGAGTTCTACCACCCCATATGAACCCCTCCCCAACTCCTTTTCAATGCGATACCGTTGAGTCGACATGATGGCAGGTTAGAGGGGTAACGCGGAGGGTAACCGTAACGCCTAAGGCTGTTAGAGTGATATTTAGGTTTAGAGTGGTCGATTTCAGATTCTGATTTTAGGTTCACGATGCTTGTACAAGTTCAATTGTCAAAGTTAGTTCTAGAAGGCGTCTTCCTTCCTTAGACGCGGTTAGAAAGTTCAAGAAAACGTCCTGCGCCGTTTAAGACGCTTAAGAACGCGTGGTATTAATATCGTTAATTCAAAAATAGCGCATCGGTTTCAGGCCGGGCGTCAAGCGTGGCGCGCTATAATGGGAATTTCGGGACCAAAGTCGTATACAGAGTCGTACAGCGCTCCGGGCGGGTGGGCGCGCCTTTTTGCGGGTCGGTTTCGTTCGAGCGGACCAATTTCTCGCGGGAGCTATTGAGTTTTCCCATAAATATACACTACCGAACTTATTTTCTCGGGCCTCAGATCTCATGGAATCCCAGTTTGATTCCGCTAGTCGAAGCTCAACGTCTTCGACCATCTATTCTCGACTACTATGGACTCAGACGCTCGTTTATAGGGACCTCAAAACTCCGAGGTTCCTAGATTATTCATCAATTCAGGGAACACTTATACCGGCGAAATCCAGAAGTACTGTTCATTGTGCCGCTCGGGTCACTACAGCACCATGCGTTTCGATTTGTGCTTGACAACTTTGGTTGGTGGTGCACGTACTTAGTTGATATCGGTACTTGGAACCGAAAGATCGATCACTTATTGGCCATGCCCACGGGGATTCGCCCTTGAAACCTTCACATTCACGTAAGCTCATCCCTAGCGCTCAGTTATCCTCAAGAGTGTACTCAGTCAAGAGCGTACTCAGTTATCCTCCAGCGTGTACTTCCCTTTCTGAAACCGTTCTAGCGGAAAAAACGCTGCGCAAATCACTCTCCCATCGAACTTTCTTCCGTTAACCTGGCTCTGAAACTTCCTCGCACAGACCGTTTCTCGGAAGAGGACGAAGATTTTCCCCACTCCATTGTCGTTTCCGGTTGTTCCGGCGAAGGAGCTTGGTCGGGGGATCATGATCTCCTCCACCACCCCAAATTTCGCCGCCTCGGTATAAATGTGTTTCCGGGCGTCCTGCGCATCCCCATCATTCAACAGATCGCTCTCGTAAACACAGTTCAGGAGCTGGACAACCTTCGAGGGGAGACGGCCGTGGCGGAGACCTGGGGGGAGAAAGGAGAATACGTAAATATGGTTGGGGAATGAGAATTGTCAATCAATGCTCGAGGGAGAGTTAATGAATAGGATGACCACGATTCGTGGATGTTCTTCTCACAGTCAAATTCAAATAACCTACCTTCTTCAATTTTCTTCGCCACGATCGGATTTGAGTAAACCCGGGCGGAGATACTCTTGATGTCCCCCCCCCGAAGATCCCCGGCGTATCGCGCGACGTTCCCGACCCCAATGGCAGTTCGTTCCACCGCCGGACCCCCCGGCACCAGCCGCTGCACCCGCAACGCCTTATCCCCGAGCACGAAGCCGCTCAGACACGAAAACACAAAGTCTAGGTCCAATTCGCTGTCATATTCCAACATACCGTAGCCCTTGGAGGAACCGTCATTGTGCAACATAAGCTCGAAATACCTCAAAGACCCGAACTGACTGAACAAATCCCGCAGATTTGCTTCCGCCAAATATAAGGGAGCGTCCAGAAAAGACAATTTCCCATGATTCCGCTTAAGATGATTCTTCAAATGCTCGCTGTGGATGTTGGAGGGGTCGGGGATGCCGAAAAGGTCGTAGAGATTCAGGCTACACTCCTGGATCGCCTGAGACGATAAAATGAAGAAATCCTCAGGGAGCTGTTCAACAGGGACAACCTCCGGCTTTTCGGGCACAGGAAGTCCCTGAGCTGCCGCATTTGTCTTAAGAGTCTCATAATCCGCGTCAGCTTTCTCTTTCTTCTCCTTGCGGTAGTCCTCGAGGGCGTGTTGGGCTCTGGGAGGGATAAAATTGGTAAACTAGGCGGTACAAGGGTCTTAACACGGTTAGTTTACAATCTGATTCTCTACACTCTCAAACTTCTCTCAAACTTCCAAAAGTACTCTGAGTCTTACCTTTTACACGTCATAAAATCTTCCGGCCTGGATACGGAGAGTGTTGATCCTTCAAATTCAAGGCCATGAAGATTCAGTGCGACTTGAGTTCCCTCGAACGAGCGAAAATACACTTTCGCTACTGGACCCGGCCCCCCCGGGGTTGTTGCCATTGCCGGCATCCCTCGCCCGACACTCCTGCCGCCCGTGAAACCCGAGGTCTGAGCCGCGCTGGTGGCGCTCCCGAAATCGATCTCGCAATCGAAGGCAGGACGGAAATTCGCTGTTGCGGGTCCCAGGGCTGCGGAGGCTTGATTCCCAGTTTGCTGCGTTACCGTTAACACAAAGACATTAACGTATTGAAGCAATTGAGACGCGGTCTGGCCCTGGGGAGAAAAAAAGGAGGTCATTTGGCGCTGGAGAGAAGGAAAACGGGGGAATGAAGGGAAACAGGGGAGGAAGGGAAACTGGGGCGGAATGGAAGGTTTCGATACAGAAGATTCACCGGGATTTCCACTGTCGGTTTTACTTACATGTTGCAACCCCTTTACGATCAGAATCCGCTCCTTTTTTTCGTCCTCAGACTGTGTTGGGCGTTGCATATAGCACGGCGCTATATAGTTGGAAAGCTTCGGCACGACTGGAGGAGGGGCAGGAGTCGTTCCGTTCACAGCGGCTCCATTCCCAGGTGCCGGCGGTGGTGGGAGAACCGCGTTTCCCGCACCCGCAACAACTGGAGCCGAAGACGACGTAGCCGGAGCACCAGAGCCCAGACCGCTCAGCGGAGCGCCCGGCACCGCCAGATGCGCTGGAACTTGTGGTGGTACCTTCAGCGGCGACCCTTTCCCGCCCTTACTGTCCCATTTCGATGAGCCGTTTTTGGAGGATTTGTCGTTGTATTTGTCCTTCTTGTCTTTTTTCCGCCGCTTGCGGTCTTTATCGGAACTGCTTCGACTCCTACTCCGCGACCCACTCGAACTCCCCCGGGATCCCGAGCGGTCCCGTTTACGATCGCCCCGCCGGTCCTTCTTGGACTTCTTCTGGGAGTCGCGGGCGGACTTTCGGGACTTGTGGTCGGCCATGATTCCTCTTAATACGCAGGTTAAGACCGTATAGCAACTGGAGGTACAGATTCTACGACTAGATTCCACTAACTATGGTCCACCAACTATGTAAACTAACCTACTGAGCTAGTTATTCCTCCTCTTGGACTAGTCAAATTACCCGTATTTGGCCTGCGAGAATAGATGAAAAATGGTGATGAATCAAGGTTCTTCGGTGGACGTCGCCCGGCGAAATCTCCCCACCCGCCCGGAAATTCGCCGCGGAGCGTCGTAAGACAAAAGTGAAGTGAAAAACAGCTGAAAATCGGTAAACCAAGGGTAATAAGTGAATTCACGGTCGAAAAAAGACAGAAACGAAACTCACAGGTAATAGTATGATTCAGATCTCGCCCCGGTATGACCATCCAACCTCGAGAGGAATTCTGATTCACGGATTGACATCTGCCCGACAGCCGCCGAACGCTCTCAAAATCTACTTTCAAAACCGGACGGTGAGACGGGCCTGGTATCGATACCAGACCGGAAAGTACCCGGGTAGTGAGTTTTTTTCAATATTACGAGCGTGGTAGAGTTACAAAAAAGGCCGCCTTTCGGCGACGGAAACCCCTCCCGGGAGGGGTATTCCAGTCCTGTTTAAATAAGCTTGTACGTAATACAGTGATACAGATTAGGTCTGCGCCTCTCACGGCTGCGCCGGGGCGAGACAATAAAGACATGTTGTGATGAGGTATAGAAAGATTGATTTAGGCCGTAGGAGCCCTGATGATCTCGAGTGTTTTCTATCTTAAGCGTTTTTAAGCGTCTCCTCAGAGTGAGGGACGTTTCCATTATGAGTGTCAATCAAAGAATATTATCGATCATCGGGGTGATGGTGATGGATCGATGAGCTTAAATATTGGCGGATACCGCCCGCAGTTGTTTCTATTGGTAAGACTTACATGTAGTGATACAAAGTGTTGAAGGTGATATGGTATTGGCGGGTCACGGGCGGAATCCCTCGTGACCGCTCTGTGATATCTAGTGTTAATAAAGCAGCGATGATATCGGAACTCCGGGCTGAAAACGCCCCGGTCCCTCTTAACTGTTACTTTAAGCTTAATAAAAGGCTGTTAGGAAGCCTGTCTGTAAAAAAAGGACGACCGTTTCACACGGTTATGAACGTGAACGTAGCTCTAAAAGATGAGGTAAAGCGGCCAAGGTGGCCGCGATATGGTTGTGAAACCGAGTCTGTAATGTAAACAAATAGGTGCGCGTGGACACCGAGAAAACAACGGTAGTCCGCGCATGATCAATAAAAAGTTCGGTGGGTGCCGGTGCACCCATCGGTGCAACCCACGTTGAAGTTAGGAATGCGTTCTCATTCCATTTCTCCGCCCGTCTAACGCCATTTACTCGTCGACAACTCCGGGAGCTCTTCTTTTTTGACCCTGCGGGGTTTTGCCCTCCATTGCTCCCCCGGTAGGTACATCTTTTTCGCGAGGTTTCTGATCTGGTCGAGTCTGAGGCGCTTTCCATGCCTCTGGGGGTACAGCATATCCGGATGGTAGCGGTCCTCGTGGTGTTCTGTGACGTAAGACAAGTTATCGTCCTCCTGCCCCTGGCCTCGGGCGTTCTCCACACTCAAAGTCTTCTGCTCTATACTCCGATCCGCCCAGTCGTTAGGCCCCGGAGGAATGCCCTCGCCCGGTCTGCCGCGGGGTGCGCCCCTCTCTTCTCGAACCACCAATTCCAGCATATCCAGCTGCTCGGAATTTCTTGACGCTGTTACTCTTCCTAATCCCATCGACCCTGCCAGACCCATAGAAGCCGTCGCCGGAGCGATCAGGCCCGGTGTCTGCAATCCCCTCCCGCCGACTACTGAGCCCGTAATGCCGGCGGCTGGGGCGCTCGCGATCGGTCGCGCCCCGGAGGCCACGGCCTGCATGATGCCGCCGCCACCGTGTGATCTACTATCTTCTCCGTCGGGTGGTACGATCGTATTGCTATCCCCCGGTGTCACAGGCGTCCCAATAGACGGTACTCCGAGCGACGGGACCTCAGCGCCGTACTCCAACGTCCGCCGGAGAGCCTCCTCCATCGCCTCGCCCTCCGGTTCTCGTGTTTCGCGAGCACCCTTTTCCTCAACCGAAACCGTCTGAGTCCCCGATGCACTCGACGGGCCGGCGAGCGTGATATCGTCCCACAATCCGGGGCGGGCTTGCACAAACTGCTGCGCCGGAGCCTTCTCTGGACTGCCTTTCTCAGGACTCCCCTTCTCCGGACTCGATTCGGGGTCGAATCCTTCGGAATCATAAGCACCTTTTTGCTCACCCTGTTTCTGAGACTCTTGGCTATCAACACCCCCGGTCTGACTCTCCCCGGCCACCGTAATCTGGCTTCCCACCCCCGTAATAACGGATTCCATACTTTCTTTGTGTCCGACATAGAGGTGGCCGTCTTCCGCTTCCTCGCCTTCCAGACCTTGTTCTACCCGTTTCTGGCGGTCCTCTTCTCTCTTCTTCCGCCTCTCCTCCCTCTCCTTCTGCCTCTTCTCGTTCAAATACTCGCGGCTTGGGTCCCTGAGATCGTCACTATTCCCAAACCCAGACTGTTGATTCGCGGACATCTCGGCCTTCTTCTTAGCCGCATCTCCCTTCCAACCTCCTCCTGTGGCGATAAGACGCTTCCGACTCTTTATAGGCGCAGGAGGAGCCTCCTCGGCAGGCTTCTCCTCAGACTGAGACGGCTTTTCCTCGCTCAGACTCAGAGTCACAGAAGTTGGCTTCTCCTCGCTCACAGAAGTTGGGCCAGGCTTCTCCTCCTGGGAAGGAGTGGTGGGTGAAGTGTTTCCCGCATTGGGCGTATTCTCGATGACGCTAGGAACCGACCCCGCATTGCCCGGCCCGTCAATAGCACTCGCAGTTGAAATCGCGCTCGCAATCACTACCTCCGCGAGGCTAGGATGAGTCTGGCTCCTCACGTTAAGAGTTTCCTCCGGCATCTCCTCCCCAACTGATGCGGGGTCCTCGGTTTTAGCGGCGGTTTCCCCCCTACCTTCCGACTTTATCTTGTTCGTAGCCAGCCGCTGGCGATCGCTGCGGACTTTGCCTACGGCATCGGAGCCATCGGCTTCCCCCTGATTATTGCCGCCGATCGCCCGTTTCCTTTGCTGGCCATCCCCGGTTTGAGAAGAGGAACCCGGCCGCGCTTCGGCCATCAGGTCTTGCGACGCCGCCACTGCATCCGCCGCGACGTCCTGCCGGATTTTCGACGTGTTAAACCTCTGGCCGCCCCGCACCCCCTGAACCGCCCCCTGTTTTACCTTGCTCGTTCCAAGACGTTGTCT
>JACKZZ010002978.1_pt1 | contig 18937 bp, 8 predicted proteins | sample 8027871 | NCBI WGS metagenome assembly JACKZZ01 (sample SAMN15724774, study PRJNA655200) | protist metagenome | isolation source: fluorescence activated cell sorting (FACS) single amplified genomes of... | place: USA: West Boothbay Harbor, Gulf of Maine | collected 2000-07-19
TAATTGTAAAAACGACACGCAAATCGTATTTTGCTCTGTTGCGGCAGAAAAGTCTTATGTATGTAACATATGCTAAATAAATTTTTTAGTTGCCTTGCAGGAGAGTAAGAAAACAGAAAAGGCATTTCTGCAAAACACACACAGACAAACAGAATTTTGTAAAATAATATTAAATAATTCTTTCTTCTAGCACCATCAACATGGCAACCTATCAAAATGAAGATACAGAAGTCGCTAAAATAGCGAGTGGTGGACAAAATCAAAATTATAATGATGATGTAATACCGGCAGAGGCAAGGTTTATGACAGAGAGAGGGAAACAAACAGGGGAGCTATATTATTTTGGCGTTTCTTCAGAGGAAAAACCAGTCTTATTGAAAGATATTAGAGGTGCTCGTGTATCATACATTGCACCTGGTGATTCACATATTATAGTAGTAACTGATGAAGGTGGTGGACGCGCTAGGTTTGTACCTGACGTTCCAGAAACAGAGGGTAAAGATGAAATATTAACAACTTTAGGCGAACTAGAACGTGGCAATGACGGAATTTGTCGCGCTGCAATTGGATCAAACCATGCAATCGTATCAACATCGGCTGGAGAAGTTTTTTCCTGGGGACGTGGGGACCAGGGTCAACTAGGTTTACCACACGCATTAGGGTCACAAACACCTCAAATTTTAAATAATTTTAGAGGTAAAAATATAGTAGAAATTGCTGCTGGTAGTGAACATAGCGCAGCGTTAACAAGCGACGGTGGCGTGTATTGCTGGGGATCGAACGCCAAAGGACAATGTGGTTTAGGCAAAGGCGTACCATTTTCAACAGTATTAACTCCAAGATTTGTTGCATCCTTCCTTGGTGTTTCTATTAAACGTGTTAGTTGTGGAGCTAGATTTACAGCTGCTGTTTCAAGCGAAGGTGAAGTATGGACGTGGGGAGAAGGTCAAGCCGGACAATTAGGATGTGGACTACATACGAAAAAAGTGACACCTCAACTTGCAGCAGCAAAAACATTATCAAGTGATAACAATGGTTTTGTGGATGTTCAATGCGGATGGTCACATTGTTTAGCATTATCAAGTGCAAATGAAATATTTGCATGGGGTTTAAATGCCCATGGACAATTAGGTTTAGGTGATATTAAAGCCAGAGACGTACCACATAGGATTGATATTGTTACAGGCGGAAATAATGAAAACGCAAAATTTAATCAAGTTGCATGTGGGAAAAATTATAGTGCTGCATTAACGCTGGATGGTGAATTATATGCATGGGGTAGCAAAGGGCGTGGACATGGAGGTGGCAATCATGTATTGGTTCCAAGACAAGTTGATGTAACGTCTGGATCAAGCTTTTCCTTCATCGCATGTGGAGAATCACATATAGTTGCATTTGCACCAACAGGTATTCGTGAAATATCTCCAAATTCCGGTCCTGTAGATGGTGGCTCAGAGTTAACTATATATGTTGATGGAGTTTGGCAATGCGACGAATTATTAGTCCGTTTCTTTGCAACTGTTCCAGTTGAACGCGACGAAGATACACCTACGTAAGTATTAACATCCCAGCATAGTCTGCTCAAGAAATCTTTCCGAGGCGTAAATATAATTGCACTACTTATATTAACAAAATGTATACATGAATTACTAACATACACACACATACACATTATTTTAAAAAAACAAAAAGCAGTCTAGAAGGAGAAGAAGAAGTTGAAATGGAAGAAGTTGTTGAAATTCAAACAGGTTACTACGATTCAGAAATTAGTGCAGTTAAATGTACTACCCCGCCCTGGTTTCCAGCTGAAAATGTCACTGTTGAAATTACGGTAAATGGTTTTGATTATACTGCAAATGGTAACCAGTTTTCATACTACAATACACCAGAAATTGTAGATGTGTCCCCAACAAGTGGCCCAATAAGTGGTGGCTCTGTTCTAACAATACGTGGCAACAATTTTATTGAAACAGATAGTCTGAAAGTGAGAATTTCTACTGTTTTACCAGAAGGTGCAGTAGGACAACCGGAAACATTTATTGTAGATGCAAAATTTATTTCAAGCGAATGTATTGAATGTACTACGCCATCGATTAAATTAGACGATGACAGTTTATCATATGTATCTGTTACAGTTGATGTGGCTATCAATGGTTTAGATTTTACAGACGCAGGCGTAACGTTTGATATGTTAAATATTCATTTAACTAAATGTGTCCCTGCGTGTTGCTCTAGAGAGGGTGGTAAAGAAATTATTGTACATGGAACTCATTTGTGTGAAGTTGACGAATCCATTTTAGTGAAGTTTGTTTATGCCGATGGACGCTCACGAATTGTATCAGGCGAATTAGTCCCAAATACTAGTAGAAACAGTGTTGTAGTAAATGGGGAAGGCGAAAAAGAGCAAACATCTATTAGCGAAGATGATTTTATAGGTATATCATGTATCGTTCCACCACTGGATGGAAGTAAAAACCCAGCACTACCATCTGGTATTACTGCACCCGAAGATCCTGAAGATGCTGTATGGCCAACTGAATATGGCAATGAGGCATTGAAGGTGGAAATATCTATGAATGGTGGCGTTGATTTCATTGCTGATGAATTGATATTTACATCTTATTTAGGATTTAGTGACGGTTTTACGACTAGTAGAAGTGTTATTTCTGCATTAGGGAATACTCCATTTGAGTTAAAACAAATTATCCCTGACGAACCAATTGTAGCTGAGGAGACAAAGGATGAAAAACAAGCCGTGGTTGCAGAAGAAGAGGAAGGAAAGGAAGACAATGCAGTTCTAGAGGAAACGGAAAATGTAGAGGTAGAAGAAGAACAAGAAGAGGCAAAAGACGACAACGGTGAAAATACCGAACAAGAAGAGGAAAATGAAGACACAAATGATAATGCGGAGGCTAAAAGATTAGCCGAAGAATCTATGAATAATTTTGAACCAGAACCGGAGACAACTAAGAAATTAATGCCTAAGGCGTGGTTGTTTTCATGTGCTGATACAAAGGTTCGTCTGTCAGGAAATGGTGTAGATATGATAATACCGGCTGAATACGACGCTGAAAGTGATTGTTTGCGATGTATTGCACCCGCATTACCAGGTGCCGCAGATTGGGAACAAGCTATGGTAAATTATATTAAAAATCCACCAGCAGAGGAGGATGAAGGTGGAGATGACAATGGTGCGACAGAGGATGGTGAGGATGGAGAAGACACCAGTACTGCATCTAATAAATTACCAAATTTAGACAAGCAAACGTTGACCATATCATTAGCAGTGGATGGTTCAACGTATTTTGATATTGGTAAAATTGATGCATTGCCAATGCCAGTTGTAAAAGCAATTGAACCATCAGAAGAAGTTTCCGCAGGCACAGAAGTTTTATTAAGTTGTAATGTAGCGCCAATAGGTGGTCCTGGTGTACCAATTACTGTGCGTATTAATCACATTAAATCTTGCGAATCATACGATGTGAAGGGAGAAACAACGAGTGATGGTATCACATGTAAAATTCCAGATATTCGTTGCGATGCAAGTAATGGCGATGAACTGGAATGTACAGTTGATGTTTCTGTCGATGGATTAAATTTTTCCATTTGGGGGAATATTAAATTTAATTTGATGAAGGTGGAAGTTGAGGAATAAATTAATATAAAAACGTTTTTTAATGAATAATTTAAAAAATGTAATAGTATTTACTACACTAATAATTATTTTATATTTATTAATATTCAGTATTATTAGACGACACTATATATCATGTAGTAAAGTGTCGTTTGAGATCATAGTCCTACACAGTAATATATATACAAAGTAACCACCACACACTAACACTGTTATCTGTTATAACAAATAATAATAAAAAATAATAAATTCGTCGGTCGATATAATATTATTAAATATTTATTATAATAAAATTTATTTATTATTTTTTTTAATAATGATGATGCATATATTTTTTTTATTATTATTATTATTATTTCTCACATATTCATACACACATTCATATACACCACAGTGCGCTACGGACAATCATGCAGACATGTGTGTGTCGTGCACATAATATACCCACTCGTGTATATGTTGACAACAACAACATCAATAGGTTCAGTACACTGTAATGGATCAACAGGACGCAGCTAATATAAATGAAGCAAATATAGAAATTGCAACTAATGACTTCAGTAATACAGTTGCTGGTAATAATGACCACGTCGATGATGATGGTAATATCGAGATGATAGAAACGATAAAACTCGAAAATGAAATTTTTGAAGCTTTGCAGGTGGCAAGGACGAATCCATTGCAAATGGCGAAAGAAATATTTGCACGTATGAATGATAATTTTGATAAAGATGGAAGACTACATTTTGATTGGGGTATTGTTGAGACTAACCAAGGCAAAACTGCATATGAAAAAGCTATTATGTTCTTAACAAAAAAACAACCACAAACGTCATTACTTTATTCCAATGGTATACACAATGCAATACGAGAACACGTCCATAAATTAGTTGACGATCACCAGCATTTAGAGGCGGAAGATATAGAAAAACATGGTATTGCTGTCGGAAGTGTAATTGAAGTAGTAGAATATGGCCCCTGGAAATCTGGGTTGGATTGGGTCATCGCATTTTTAGTGGATGATGGGGATGTACACGACAAGCATCTCGAGCATTTATTCAATTCAAACTTCAAACATTGTGGCGTCGGCTTAAACAACCACAACACGTATGGCAATGTGTGTGTCATTTCATTTGCTGAAAAATTTATTGAACTTGAATTTGAAGATGGAGTTATCGAAACAAGACTTGATATATTGAATCGTCAAGCCACGGTTTTACAAAGATTTTGGAGACGATTCAACTCAAAAAGCGACTCTTCATTGATAAAGAAAGAGAAAAGAAGGATACGAAAGAAACATAAGAAGGCAAAAACACAAATTAATGCGGGTAACAAAAGTGATGACCAGCAAAAGAACGATGAAAAAAATTGCGACAGGAAAAATTTAAATAGGGAGGGCAATGGTATGAATGATAGTGTGACAAGCACATCGTCTATGGAAACTGATTCAGAAGTAGAAGTAGATGACGACGTAAACCCGAAGCTTGATGGTGCTAGTGTGCTTAATATTTTTAAACGGGGTAGTCCAAAAGGTCGTAAATCAATGAAACGTAAAAGTTCGATCGTTCTTATGAACGAGGAATATGAACATAAATTGGAAGAAGGAAAAGAACAATTTTCTGAGCGCATTGTAATTTTCAGTTATTTTATATTGGCAATAGAATTTCTTGTGGAGTTACTAACGGGAGTTCAATACGATGAAATTTGTATTGGTTTAAACACATATCTATTAATACTAGTATGGACAGATACACTGAGGGATGAAAAGCGTAATATACGATTGACAAGAAATATTTGCGGTGCAATATTGTTAAGCTCTTACTTGCACTTCTTTGGCAATGCCGATAGATTAACAATAATTTTATGGTGCAGGTATTTTTTTGGCTTCCCTGCCGTTGTATTTATGATGTATAAAGTGTTACATGAGGTTGCGTATACTTTACGTAACTCTGAACGAAATTTAGAAGAGTTAGTTACATCAACAATATCACGGTTGTTCCATGGCATTCCTTTATTGCTGTATTTTATGACGGAGCTTTTTAGCAGCGAACATTCAAGAAATGCAATAGTAAATGTCTTATGTCAATACATGCCTGGAGCAGTATTTGATAAGGAGGCACATATGCCAATGAGCCTTCATAAAGGTGAATGGAAAAATTGTACTACATCAGAAAAATTGTCAAACTTGCGACCAACACATGTTGTAACAGGAAGTGAAACTATGTTAGAATTGTACATCGTAAACTATGTATCAAATGAGTTGGCCCATAAAGTTGCTAGTTTTAGAGCCCTAGAAGTGTCAGTTATGACCATAACTATACAAGTGTTTCAAAATTTGTGTAGCATACATATGGATGATGTTGTAGCAATGCAAGTTTCAAGAGAAGAATTAACGTTATGGATGCTAACTGCATTAAGAACTACATGTGTTTTGTTAATCGGTGCGATTAATGTCAATTACATGACGTACCAAGCATCCAGCACGATAACCACTTACATAGAAATTATTGTTAGTATTTTATATTTACTGTGTTTTGGTGTCATGATGATCATTGTTAGGGAGGCGCAAAAAGTTAGGCATATGGAACAATCAATGAATGCAGATTTAATTTTTGCGAATACAGCAACGAAACAAGAGAGGCTTATACACTTAAGGCATACACACGAGTCAATGTCTGGGCGACGAGACAACAACCATGCATTTATGACGGAGAGCATGATGGGGTAACTCGGTACTCAAAAACACACGAGAGATCATATATCATTTTAAAAGAGAAACGTATGAGTACGCACTGTAAAAAAAATTAAAATACGCGCGCATAAATAATAAAGCGTGTGTTTTATTAAAACTTATTTTTTTAAGTTAAAACTTAATATATTTTTTAACTTTTTATATATTTAATTTTTAACACTTTAACACATATTTAATTTAACTTATCGTATCATACATTATTTTAAATAATAAATAAAATATTTTTTAAATAAATATAAAAAGTATGTTGGTATATATTGTACTGCTTGGACATTAGTGTTTAATGCACCATATTTTTAACACATCAGCATAATATTCACCATTTGACATTATTGTACAACACAACATAGACATTTACCTGATTTTCCTAAATTACTATTTTTACCCCCGTTAAGATCATCATCAAATTCTGCTTCAATTGCTACTGAGGATGCAGTCCTGTTCATTCTATTATCATCAGATTTTTTCATATTATTAGGTATTAATTTATCACGTGTACGCACTGGACTAGCGTTTGGATTATATGGAATTGTTGACATTCTTGCTTGCATGACAATTTTTTCTCTTTTCCTTTTCTTTGCAATATATTCTATACTAAGTTCATGCAAACATTTTACCCATTCTTCAGCTTCAGATGGTGATTCTGCTTCAAAATAATACTTTCGATATGGGTTTTCGTCATATTGATCTCCACCATCAGCTTTTGTTACTAACCTAAAACGACGTTTATTTTTTTTATTATTAGTATTATCAGCAACACCCATTTTACATGATACTATAGCTTGGAAAGCGATTTTTTTCAACGGTGGCGATTCCTCTGTTTTTGAATAAATAAGTGCGCGCTCAACATTGTTGACTTGAAAATATCTTGAGTTCCATATAGTTCTACCAAATCTAACACCTTTTGTTTTTTTCTTTTTCAAATAACCTTCCTTGACAACAGGTATAACGTCAGCAGCTAGGTCATCTACGTTGATATCATATACGTCTGTACCAGACATAGTAATTTAGTACCATTAAAAATATGTCGAAACTATATTTTTATCCTTATTATCAAGCAAATCAAAGCATGAATACTGAGCGTAGGTATATCAAACAATGCAACAAGAGAAGTATCGATGGATACCATCATTACACTATTTATTATATTTATTATTATTATAAAAAAAAAATTAAAAAAAAAATAATTTATTTTTATTATTATTTTATTTATTATTATAATTATTATTACAACTGTATTATTATTATTTTAATTTGCACTATTATTAATATTATTATTATTTATTATTATATTGTTTTATAGTTTAAGTACATTAACATGTATTATCATTTAAATTGTGGGTCGTAGTTCACTGGTGCTATCTTTGTGTAATAGCAGCATCACAGCAGCAGTTATACTCGTAGTATGTACGCCTCGTAGTCTAAGCAGCTATTGTGGGTACTGTGCTATCTTTTCACTTTTCACTATATGTACAGCACAGGCTGGCCTGACTGAGTATCTTTTCACCTCTGGATCCTAAATCCACTCCTATACCAACCTTGGTATATCGGTTATCAGGCGACAGACTTTTTTTTTATTTTTTTTTTTACTATACAGTTTAATTAATGTTGTAAAATGTACTTTTTATTATTGAAAAAAAAATAGAAGAATATAATAATAATGTCATCATCGTCAGCAGTATTTTTTTTTATTTACCACTCCACATCACATAATAATATAAAATAATAAAAATATAATAATAATAATAATATTATTATTATTATTTTTAATCACCACCCACCACCTACAACTGCCAGCAGCAGCAACAGCAACTAGTTCTATTCTCTTTGACCCTTGCCTTGTTTCTATTTCAAATAACCATCTAATTATCAATTGGCATATCTGTAATAAAACGATCCAAATCAATAGATTTTTGTTGCTTTTGCGCACCAAATTCACATTCAGGGCCAATCTTGTGTTTCAATTGTTAATTTTCTGAAATATGAGTGACAATATAAATATTACTGATAACGTACAAAAATCAACACCAGATACGAATAGTGAATCGGGTGGGATATCTGGATATATAGGAATATCGTTTGGGAAATCAAAAAGTGATGGCATGACAACAGAGAGCGCCGTTTACACACCTTATTATGGCACTAGTGGAACCTACAGCAGTATCAATAATGATTACAGTAACACTATAGGTGGCATAAATTATCAACCATCAAAGAACTACGAAAGACTAAACCAAAAATCTGTACAATTGAAGAAACCCAAAACTACAGTAGTATTACATCAAGTATGGGGTGAAAGCAATAATAATACTAACAAAAATAATCTCAATAATAGAAGTCAATACCGACATGTTGGCACATCTCCCTCATTGTTTGTACAATTACCTAAAAGAAACTACAACAACAAAAGCTCAACATCCTTGCCTTTATCAAATAAAGCAAAACAATCTTCACGATTACTAGCAACAAAGCAAGTCATATCACCAAGTGTTGAAGATTTAGATGCACGTTTAAATCGCATGAAGGAAAGGGTATCCAAAACATTGGCAAATAAAAGTCCTAAAAAACGAGGAATTCGACCAAGTACGACACACGGGCTGCACAATAATATCAGCGCCTCATCACCAAAAAAAAAAAGAAATTTACGGCCGTTGCATCTAATAAAATCCGGTGTTAAAAATATGAAAATTAAATCGTATGGTGATATAGAATTACCGAATCAACCTGAATTACGTAAATGGATAGAAAGCTATACCTATGAACAAGCACAATACCACTCTTTTGCGCTTTATGCAGAAATGCATTTAAAGCGTTTAAGTCTGCTAGGACCTTTACCAAATCGTCTTGCAGTAGCTGTATGCTTAGATATATTAGGAAAACTGCCAGATGTTGTCGGTCGATATTCCGATATTGTAAATAAAATCCACGAGGTTCTCTATCAATCAAGCTATGTGCCAATAGAAACGCCGTTGGAAAATATGTCTTCCACAAAGGAGAGCAAGAAACCTAGCACATTGATAGAGTATTTTAACAGAAAATGTTTTTTTTTGGAATATCATAAAATTCGGCGACAATCTGAACAAGTTCTCGAAGCAGTAAAGAAATTAGGGGTTGATGCACATGCTACGTTGCAATTCATGGATACTGTTGAAATACAGAAAATAGTGAACGATGTTTATCTTGGGACAGGTATTTTTACCGATGAAGTTCGGTATAAAGCAGTAGCTAGGTTTGGCCCGAAAGAAGCCGCAAAAATGGTATTAAATGCATTCGAAAGCTCCAAAAAGGTTCATACATCAAACCAGAGCATTGGTTTATTGTTATCAATTATTAAATCGACAAATGCAGAGCAAAAAGCAGCAATTTATGAGGCTTTAGTTGAAGATTTAGATGGCGATAGCTTAATCCGTTGGTTAATCGAAGATGCAGAGGAAACAATGCAGGAGGATGTCTACCGAGCATTAACCCAGGGCTTTTTACAATACAGCCAGGAGAAATTTAGCAACGGCAATGAAAAAAATGAGGAGGAGGGTGGAAGACACGTTCACAGAAGCAAATTCATGGATAACTTACTTCAAAATAGCCAAGCCGCATTAAACGGACATGGTCGTACTAATAGTATTCACAATGTATACAATGATGCAAAATCAAATAATTTGATTGGAAACATGAATGGTGATATGGCATCCACAGTAGAACGCTTTCTAAGTTCAGCAACGGAGGAAGATGTTGAAATATTGCGTAAAATTATAATGAAGGCAGATGAAGAACACGGCGTTCGATGGAAGCTAATTTTGCCGTGGGAGGAAGATGACAATGGTGTCATTATGGATGACAAAGGAAATACATTTGACTCTTCTATTGAAAAAGCTGAGAAAACGTCCAATGAAATTCACCAAGAGCTAGCCTCAGAAAAAAAGGCTAGATCAGTAATAGGTATGCTACGCACAAAAGTGCACCAAGGAAAACATCGTAAACGTAGAAAAAAAAAGCTTAAAATCTCTATGGCTAAATTTAAATTGGCAGCAACGGCGGTAATGTTAGCATCAAACAAAGCGCCAACGGCTGAAGAAAAAAAGAAAGCTCTTGGAATTGATATATCCGAAAACTCAGCCGAGGCATTTGATGCAAACGTACAAGTAGAAAGTGCAGATATTGATGCTGCCATGTATGCATTTGAAAGCAAAAGTGAGAACTTTATAAACTTTTGTTACCGAGAAAAGAAAAAATTGTTGAATGTTTTTGAAAGTTTAAAAACAGATGAAATCGCAACAAAGAAGCGTAGCACAGTTGCTGAATGGAATAAAGTGCTTGAAGAATATAATTTAACGATACCGGCTGGCCTAGAACAGGATATATTAAAAACCTTAGGGGCGCCAAATGGGCATGGTCATGTTGATTTTACTGAGTGGATAAAATACTTAGATTCAATGATTGTTGTCAATACAGTCCACGAAACAGATATTATGGCAAGGATGGGAATGAGTGACGAGGAGGACAAGGTTAGTAATGTTGACAAGATTTGGATGGTGCATTTGCTTGACATGGTTGAATTAGCAGAAGAAAAATCAAAGAAGAAAAAACGTCTCATGATACGCGTAAATAACAAAGCATTTCCACCATCTTTTACTTTTTCAATTTCTTCCACGCGATTTAATGCCCAAGATTTTACCCGTGCTTCTACGAAGAATTTAAACCACACGCTTCAGGAAATTGCTGCGCTATACCCAGAATATTATAATACAGAAATCAACCAATCATTAAAAAAAAGGGAACCATTTGCAAGCTTTGTGTACTCACATTATTTAGCAAGTTTTGGTTTGCCAAAAATTGCTGATGTAAATTTAATGGGTTTAGTTGCAGCAACGATCGCGCGACGAAGTGATAATGAACGGGTAGAAACGTTTGGAAAATTTTTTTTAAGTAAGAAATGGGACCACCACATCGAAGAATATTGTAGAACAATCATCCATTTAGATCGTTTAGATACAAAAGATCGCTGGAGCCCAAATAAATCGAAAAAAAAGTCACTAACACGGAAAACTAGCTTCTCGGACACAAAAAAAGAACCAATTTCTTCTTTAAAAAAAAGAAAAGGACACTTACCATCTAGTGAAAAATGGATGGTTGGTCTTTCAACCATGTTGAAAATATGCTCGGAAACATTGCATCGGACACCATTATTTTTGTGGGATAATTTTATTGCAAAAATTGTAGACTGTGCTGAGGATAAAAGGCCAAAGAAAGAGATCGGTAGCGAAAGTCCACCCAGAAAAAAATCAGTATCATCATCACCACCACCTCCCAATAAATCACCAAAAAAACCGAGAAGAGATTCTTCGATAGAAGAGGAAAGTCCAAGAAAAAACAATATTTCTCCACGTAAAACATCGACTCACCAGCGAAGAATATCAACCATTATAAATGATATGAACTCTCGACATGCTGCAGTAGATGTTGATAAATGCATGGCAATTATGTTGGAGATTTTGAGGGAAGATAGGATGTTAAAGATAAAACATTTAGCTAGCCTATTTTCAGCAGCCGATGTTGATGGCAACGGCGAATTATCTTTTTCTGAATTTACCACTTTAATTCATTCACTAGATCCATTGATGCCAAATGGTGAAATTATGACAATCTATCGCGAAGCATTGTTATTGAATGAAGACCCAAACTGTGAAATGACAACCAACAGTTTTGTCCTTGCTGTCGAAACACATGGATTGATGCACTTAGCAGTGGAAAATTCTAGTGCATTAGGTAGTATTGTGGGTACAATACAAGAATTAGGTGAAACCTGGAAGGAAAGCAAACCATTTATAGTAGGTACATTTGAGTCCTTGTTGCGTGATTTAGATTCTGACTCTGATTTATTAGTATACAAAGAATCTGGAGATAAATCGTTGCAAGGCATTAAAGATCGTGTCATGGCGTTGGAAAAATTGTTATTGGACAATGCTGCCCCCAAAAAAGCATGGCAATCGTATTGGATAGTTATGCGCGAATTTTGGAATGCCGCAACAGAAGGACCTGGTATACAAACATTGTACCCGCATGAGCTAGGTATCGACAATCGTAGCGAGGACATTGCAGTACGCTTAGGGGATCGTAACACAGCAGATACAGAACCAAGCGAACGTATTAGACGTCCATCATTGGTGCATTTACTAATGCCAGACTCACGGCGCATAACTATGACCATGCCCAGCATGATCGGGAAATCTAGAAGTAACATATAATGTTTTGTTCTTCTAATTATTTTATTGATTAAGGTATGAACTAGTTAAGGTAAAAATAAATGTATCAACATTTTGTTCTTTTATACACACTCTTTAACTGATATTTTAATAATCATTTATTTGGCCAAAATAATAAAATTTTAAAAATAACGATATTAATAATAATAATGTTGTGTTGTTAATTTAATTAATTAATAAAATTAAAAATAAATATAGCTCACCATATTTACTAGCTCCTGTACCTTTAATTGTTACACTACATAACAAATCAAGATGTATATACGGTATGTGATAATTATTTTCAACAAAAACAATTTATATTATTTTGCATCATGAATCATGAACAACCATACATACGTAAATCGTATACAAAAAAATACCACTACACACGCCACATATTAGAAAGACGCATTCTTTACACCACACACACACACAAAACTTTATTATGGAACATCAATCCAATCCGCTTGTTACAAATGATGATGCAGTTACGAAACTTAAGAGCAAACAATTATCATCTGGAATTTCAGGGAGTATGTATGGCGATAATGTAGCAAAGCAATTAGGTTTAAATGATGAAGAAGGACCAGACAAAAGTGTATACCATGCTGAAAAAAAAGTAAATGAAGATCCAAACCTCAATATCGATAATGGTACTGGTAATGACGATGATACAGCATTGGAAACATCGCAGCAAACTTCTGCCATTTATGACTCGGAACATCCAAAACATTTATTCATGGGAGGAGATGCCCTCGTAGAAAAATTAATGAACGACTTAGAAAAAAAAGAAGACGCATTTATGAAAAGACTAGAGAGTAAAATATCTTCAGGCCCTAACAATCTTAGTATAATAAAAAATGAAGAAGTGCTAAAATCGTTTCAGGATTCCGTTTTAAAAATGCAAGAAACTTTTACTGCTGCTGTTATCAGTTTCAACGATAAAGTCGACTCGATTGCATCCGCAACAAATAGCCCATTTAATACACCTAAGCATACAATGTCAAAACAACAAAGAACAAGTCCATTTTCACAAAACGATCTACTTGCAAGTAACAGTACAAATGGCGACACACAAGGCATAATCATTCGCAGGTTAGAAGATAAATTACAAAGTGAGCAAACGATAACACGGCAACTGAAAGATCAATTGCGAAATGAACAAGAGATTCACAGCGCATCTCTAACAAAAATTACAAATGAAAAAGAAGAAACCATTCGTTTATTAAAGAACAATTTTGAAACCCAAAGAGAAAAGGAAAGAGATAAATATCGTGCAGAAGTCGATAATCTAAACAATAAATTGCAAGAGTTGAAGGATCAAAATGGGAAATTACAAATTTTAAATACAAAAAAAGACTTGACATTGAAAAATGAAAACGAACGTTACATATCTAATAAAGCTTCACTAGATAACATGACAAAGGAATTGCAAAAAATAAAAGATCGAAACAATGTATTAGAAGACTTATTACGGCAAAGAATATCGGAGAACAACAAAACGAAGGAAGAATTAAGCAATGAAAGAAATAACTTTACTGAGATAAAGAAAAAGATGGAGTTACAAGTTATGGCGTTAGAAAACCAGGTCAAAACTGCCAACTTTGAAAATAAAAACAAGTTGGAAAATTTGCAAGCTAGTAATGATCTCTTAAAACGCGAAATAGAAAATATTTCAAATGACGCAATTAATGTTAAAGCAACAGCAGAAAATGAATATGAATTAAAACTTCAAACAATAAAAGAAAAATACGAAGAAAAAGTTGCGTTACTTACGGAAGCAAGGGTTGAGCAAGAAACGCTTTACAAGAAGAATATTACGAAATTGCAAGAGATAGAATCGGCATACCGTGATGCGAGCGGTGAATTAAATGTAGCAAAGACTAAATATAATTTATTAAAAGCGAATATGGAAAAGCAAGAAAAACAGAACGATATAGATCAAGAAAAAATCAAATTATTGCAACAGGAAGTATCAAGTTTGAGCACTAGTACAAATACTTTAAAGTACAAAATTAATGAATTGCAATTGAAGAATACAAATTTATCCGATATCGAAACAAAACAATGCACACAAATAAAAATGCTAGAAGATAATGTTGAGAAACACAAGGATGAAATGATTGAGAACAGCACTTTAATAACAAAACTAAGAAGTGAACTAACAGATCTAAAGAAAAGCCATTTGCATTTGCGACAAAAGGCACAAATTTTCCGACAAAAATCAAACGACGAAAAACAATTTGGTCGGGTTGAAATGCTAAAGTTACAAAATGAAAACCAGCGTTTATTGCGTAAAATACAAAATATTGTACACGCAAAAAGTGAAAAAGAAACCATGATTATAAATTTAAAAAATGAAATTGGTGATTTGAATTCAAGCATTAGTGAACTTCAATCACATCATGATTCGCATAAAGAAGAAGCATCTCGTAAAATTGATAAGCATGTAGAAGAAATTGGTCTACATAAAGAAAACAATAAAAAATTAAAGTCAGAATCCAAATTTTTAACCAACACTATAGACGAGCATGCAATGGAGCTGAAGAAGAAGGAAGAACTTATCGTAAAGCTGACGTCTGAGTATAAAGAGCAACAAGAATTGGTAAGCGTTTTAACGGAAGAGAAAAAAAACCTTAGCGAGGAAAACGACAATTTATTAGCTTCAAACGTTGCATATGGTCAAATCAACGAGGAATTAAAACACCAAGCTACTAACCTAAAACATGATGTTGAACGCTTAGAGAAAGAATTGCTGCATAAAGTAACAATTATTGAAGATTATCGTGTCGTTATAGACGAATTAAAGTTGGAGAAAAAAGAAATTATTGCAACAAGTACTGGAAAAATCGAAAAATTGCTGTCTGTGGAAGAAGAAAATATGCATGCAATAAAGTCTGCAAAAGTGGAATGTGATGAACTACTTGATTTAATAAGTAAGACAGAAAGTGCAAAGAAACAAATTGATGCGGCTCACAAAGAAACAATGAAAAAACTAAGTGAAACAGAGCTTGAATTAAATGTGGTTAGACAAAGTAATGAAGACTACAAAGTTACCATAAATGAGTTCCACGAAACATTAGGATTGTTTAGTCATGCACATTCGTTAAACCGGAAGGCAATAGATTCGCACCACGAAATTCACAAGGAAGTGCATAAAGCTACGGAATGATTGTATACATGTATACATTTTGAAACGAGATTAAATATTACGAGTAAAAAAATAAAAAAATATTTACGAGTAAAAACATATAAGTTATGATATATGTTTTTTATTTTTATAATTGAAAAAAAATACACGTCGTAAAATAAACGAAATATAAGCAAACAAAAATAAATTTTACAAAAGTGCAAATATTTCGTGCCATCTTACATTAATTTACAAATTTTAAAATAAATATTTTATTTTTTCCCATCTCTTGTTGCCAATTTATCCTCTAATTTTTTAGCTTGTGCCTCGATAATACTTGCCGCCCATTTTTCTACATCTTTCTCATCCCGTGTAGCCCGGTGTTGGGCTCGTTCGTGACCACAGGCACCACATTGCATAGGCCTTGTACTATCTGGGAAGAAGCCGTAGCATTTGTTATAGGGTGGGGCATTCGAACAAATAGTACAAATGGGATGATATCTATTCAATTGTTTAATTGTTTGCAGGCGATTTTCTTCTTTCTCTTTCTTTCGTTTTCGTTCCATAGCTTTAAGTTCTTCCTTTCTGCGTGCTATTTCCTCTCGCTTTTGCTCTTCCTCCATTTCTTTTTCTTCCAGCCATGTTGTTTCGTCTACACCTTCCCATGGATATAAGGCTATGACAGTAGCGTGACGACTACATGCTACAGACGCAGGGTCGCCTTTACCCCAGCCATCGAAGCCTTCACATTTTCCGGGTTTACCAGTCCAACTATAAAAATCATTCATAGTATCATCATTTTCGATGGACATTGGTCGTCCTAATGCACCACCGAAATTGGATCCCCATGTCCAAACTTCATTATCACTTGTAATCGCAGCTACGTGGTTTAAACCAACAGATAAAAAGTTCACTAATTTTCGCTCTTCTAAAAAAGTTTCGATCGGTTTTGGTTTATATACCAGCACTTCTTTATCGTGACCTAGTTGACCTTTATACCCACTGCCCCAGCTAAAGACCCAACCTGCTGTACCAGTCAATGGCGGTACTAACACAATTGCAAATGTAAACCACGCAGAACATTCAACGCGCAAACATATGTCATTTTTCATCGAATCTATTCGTTTTGGTTCATGCACGGTCCTGTTGTCACCATGCCCCAGCCTCCCACCACTGCCTTCTCCCCACGTGTGTATACCACCTTCTTTTGTCACAGCAGCGCAGTGGTTCATACCACATGATATATATGTAACAAATTGCCGCATAAGACTAGGCACAGAACGAGGGACAGCTAAATCAGGGTTGATTCTGTATTCAAAACCACCATGACCTGGCAATTTTATCGTAATTTCAGGCTCTAAACGCAATGCTCGTGCATGTGAATGCCCGCATAATAATAATTGCCCATCTGTCAGCCGAAATGCAGAGCCATGTGTGCTCGCAGCAATTTGTGCAATTATTTGGTCGTCTCGAAAGCTTCGATTTATAAATGGGTCGTGTGTCTCTGATTTTTTATTTTCTGGAAAATGCATAGGGTCATCGTCCCCAGGGTTTGAAATGCCAAGTTGATAATAGCCATTAAACCCCCATACATAGGCATCTCCAGCAATTGACCGTGCAATTGCATGTGTTCTACCTAAGGCAATGTCATCAATCGATTCACCATCAAAGATTTCTAAAAATGTTGGCTCGTTGAAGCGTATTTCATATGGCGTTTTTTTTTGCATATCTTGTACTACCCTGCTTCGCTCAACCATAGTTGTAAACACGCTATCATCGTCATCATCGCTATCACCAGAGCCCTCAGTATCGCTGCTATTGGCATCATCATCGGATGAATTTAATACTAATTGTTTATTTACATTATCATTATTATTATTATTATTTTCCTGATTATTATTATTATCATTCCCGACCATTAACAATTTAGCCCCGGTACCATTTCCAATTTTCCCACTTTCATTCATGGTAAGTGTTTCCAATCCACCAACGATACGCCCGCTTGGGGACACATGTGGTGAAACCTGATTTATATCTAAAACAGCTTCATCTTTAACAGTTTTTGTTGCCAAACCAAAAAATGGAGCACCTTGCCCCCAACCCCACGCCAATACTTGCCCATCCTCAGTTCGAGCAAAGAATAGATCAGAATCTAACGGACCCCACAACCATCGTACTTCACGACCACGCAATGTTAAAATGCATGTAAACTCTTCCCTAGGATCATAATCTTTTAAACCCAATTGGCCATTACTATTATCACCTACAACATACACACTACCGGACGCTTCTAATTGTTTTTCCGCCTCTGCTATGCGTTCTAACTCTTGCAAGCGAAGGCTTTCCTCCTCATCTAATATCGATTTTTCGATTGCAACAATCAAATCATGTCGCTTGCCTTTTTTTGATATACGCCTTGATGCGCATGCAGCCCTCAGTGATTTTAATGGTAATGCTTCTATCAATTGGTCATCACGGACCAAACGTTGCCAAAATATCAATGATTTTTTCATGGCAGCATTTACAATCAATTTATGCACCCGTTTAATTTCCTGTCGCAATGCCTTTTTATTCGGATATAATGGTTCTTCCATTAACCCCAATGCATCTCCCTCATCGTTCTCTTCATAATCTGCATTAGAATCTTCTTCATACCATGCTTTCTCCGGGGTTTCCATGAGTTTGTTTTGTACAGCGATATTTTTGTATATAATATATATTTCTATGACGACGCGCGTGTCTATGTATGCATTACACTTACCATGGAAGAAATTTTAATGCGTGTACTGTTGTCACATGAGCGAGATCTAGTCTGCACTTTATGTTGATTGTCATAATATTGAAAAAAATATAATAATAAAATTCGTTATTATATATTTATAACGGCACGAATTAGCTAATTGGCTCAGCTTGCCTGCTTTTGTAGTCATCACAATAATATTTAATTATGTAGCGCAATAATTTGAAATAAAAAATTATAATAGTGTGCAATACAAAATAATTTAATAATAATACACTGTATTACACCAACGCTCAGAAACCTTATTCTGGGCTGTAGCAGTTTAAAATGCTTATTTGCTAAATATTGTCCAGAAAATGTCGCAACAAATACTAAAACACCACGAAAATAGACGAAAGTAGGATTGTCGAAGGTAATGACATTCTATTACGATACACAC
>JACKZZ010022283.1_pt1 | contig 18926 bp, 20 predicted proteins | sample 8027871 | NCBI WGS metagenome assembly JACKZZ01 (sample SAMN15724774, study PRJNA655200) | protist metagenome | isolation source: fluorescence activated cell sorting (FACS) single amplified genomes of... | place: USA: West Boothbay Harbor, Gulf of Maine | collected 2000-07-19
GAATGCCCGAAGCCATGGAGGGATTTTTGTTGGATTTGTTGTGGATTCTTGGAATCTTTTCCATGAATCTTGTTTGACATGCAATCACCGGAACTGCACTCCACATTCAGGGCGGCTTTGTGATGGCGCGGATGAATCTTGCGAGCATGGACGAGCTCTACGAGAGCCATATCATCGGAGATGAAAAGTGTCCCCGAGAGGAAAAGAAATAACGGAAGAATACGGACGAAATACGACATCTTGTTGATCTCACAATGTTAGTTACTATCACTACGATATCGGAAGAATAAATCAAATCTACTGCTGTCGAAGACGAGCAGAATCACTATGTTCTCGAAACTGCAGTCTACTGCAATAATTGTACGTAGATCTTCTATGAATTTTTTGGATGTGGTTTGAGGGGAAAAATCGAGCACCGTCGTGTTCACTTGTGCATAGAAAAAGCAGACTTCTGATAAAGATATGCACGTAAATTTAAATGGCATGCCTCCTCGGAAGATTATTCCAGAACAACCAACATCCGCAATCCTAGCCTGCTCTGTTTTGCAGAAAACTAATCTTTTATCTCGCGGCGTTGACAAGATCATACTATTCAGTATATTGTTATAGGATCACGCCAATCAACGCCAATATTGTTATCCTGTTCATAACTCGATTGATTGTTCAAGGAATCAGTTCTTACACAACTACGCACCATAGATTTGAGTGTTCACCTGCACCCAAGAAAATCACTAGGTCTCTCAATTCAGCATTCAATATCATTTTTCCGAATCCGATCCCGGTTCGGCGACTTTGCATTGAATGATCCACTGCAACAATCTCGTAGATCTAAAATCATAAATATCACTATACCTGTTTGTAATTGATTGTCGTGTCTCTGCTTCTAGGCGATTTTTAAGTTTGGTCCTTGTTCTAAGAGACTTCAATATGAGTATATCACCAGCTGTAAATAAATCTATCAGAATTTAATCGTCGACTAACGATGGTAGAAAACTGTAGTTCGGTCCGAAAACATATAGAAAGAGTGTGAACGCATCTTAAGCTATCTGACACTGGCTGACGACAATTTATATCTGACAAGTTCTCTGCTTGTGCTTTCCTCTGACGACAGAATGATGATCTTTCTCCACATATTTGTGGACTCAATATAGACGAGAGAGCAAAATCAAGTAAGGATTATTCCCAAGCTCAAATAATGGTAATATAAACGCAGTTATAAACACGCTCAACGTTTCACACGTGTAAATGACAAGCTACTTAATATAAAGATGAGTTCTCTGTTGTGAATGCTACCCGGTAATAGTTATTTGCAAATTAGTTACTTGCTATTCTATTGAGAGATCGATGTCGACCTGAAAATTCTTCAATACCTCTCCATCCTTTGTCCACTTTCATTAATCGTTCCTACGTCTCAAATATTGGTTGATACGGATTCAATACATCCCTATTCTTACACACCTCACTTCCCTTCTTCAATCAATGCTCCCAGATTCAATCTCATTTATCCCAATTATTGTCAACCCTCATTCAATCGCAATCCATTGATCCAACTTCAGCACGACAAATCACTAGCTATCTATTCCGGGTACATTTTTTGTATCTGGTCTTTCCAGATGTCTGCTGCTACGCTTCTCTTGAGTTTGAGTGTGGGTGTGAACTCGCCCGTTTGGATCGAGAAATCTCTAGGTAAAATCTGAAAGTCCTGCACTTTTGCTGCGTTCGAGATCACGACTTTCGGCTCCTTATTCACCCGATCGATCGCTTCCTTCACGTACGCTTTGAACGCCGGATGATTCATCGCCGCTGAAACAGTAGTGACACCCGGAGCTATCTTGAGAGCCTCACCATCGAGCTCATCTCCACCAGGAAGTTCACCTGTGGACAAACGATTGATGTGGTTTTCGATGATTTTTTGTTGAGAGGTATGCACATTATTTGCCTGAACAATCTGAATGACGGTCCTCTAGACGATCTCATTTTTAAGATTCCACATCATTACTAAATCTCAAATCTATACCTGTCGCTCCTTTCGCTTTGAACGTGACCAATATCGTATTGTACTTCATTTTATCGCCAAACATCATCACATTCGACAGTGCCGTATAATTCGATTTCATCCAGTCTTCAATTGGTACTGGCGCAACATTCTCTCCACCAGCCGTGATGATGAGTTCTTTGTACCTACCAGTAATTCTGTACATGCCGTACTTATCCATGCACGCTTTGTCGCCGCTCATGAGCCAACCGTCCGGTGACATCGTTTCCGCATTTTTCTTTGCCATCTCCTTCATGTGGTCTTCGCCCAAATCGGGATTCGCGAGATACCCCATCATGATGTTGCGACCACGGAAACAAAGTTCGCCCTGCTCTTTCTCAGATGGAGCGAGAATGTCGTTGCAAGGAGCAACTTTGACCTATGTATAAGAGGAGTGGTGGAGTCGAATTTTTGGGATGTAGTTCTAAAAAATGTCTTGTGACGTGATACATTTGTGTACTAACTTAGTGTATCTAGCTACTGGAGTCTATCTAAGACAATGAGCATCAAAAATATTCGAATCACATTCCCCATACCAATCCCTTGTTTTTCATATCCATGGTGTCGAAGACCCCGACTTCGATTCCGAGTGGAGCGTATCCTATCGTTCCCCATTTCACGCAGTAATTTGAGTTGAACGTCGTCGGACCTGAACTCTCGGACATACCGTAGAGCTCTAGAACATGAATTCCGAGTTGTGCGAAATACTCTAGAGTTTCGCGCATGATGGGGGCGGCGGCGGTGATACAAAACTGAGCTTGATCTAGACCAAGTTTTTGCCGAACCTGAGTATTGGAATTTTGATTTGTCACGAATGACATGACAGTCGGTTGTTTCTATAAAAATTATCGCATAATCTTTTCTCGTAGTAGATGAGATCCGCTCTTGAAAACCGAAGTCCAAAAAATTCAATCAACAAATAAGTCATTATACCTTCCCCATAATGAAATCTGCTGGTCCAAAATTACTTGGGAATTCTCCTGTTCCTCCTAGTTGCCGATGTTTCGCATGTTCTAATTGTTTCGCTTTTGCCCACGTTGATATGGTTTTCATGGGTCCATGCACCGTTGCTGCTACTGCTTTCATTTTTTCTGCTATTTTTTCCCATACTCGCGGCACCCCTGCGAACATGGTCGGTTTCACGAAAGCTAATCGTGCTCCAAACGTTCCTTCTTTCAGATCGTATGGTCTCGCGAAGTAGCATGCGCAAGAGTCCCCGGGACCACAATGCTTGCCGGCCCAGAAGAGCGGGAATGCTATATCCGCGAAGAAACCGGCAACGTGTGGAAGCGGGAGATAGGAGAGAACGCGTTGTGATCCGCCCATTTCAGGAGCGATTTTGGCGACAAAAACTTGCATAGTGCCGTTGATGTTATCGTGGGAGAGCATAACTCCCTTCGGATCTCCAGTTGTACCAGATGTGTAAACGATGTCTGCGGCGTGACCGGGTTTCACCTATGGATTCGTTGAAAAAGTGGTGATATACGAGAATGTACTTATGTCAATCAAGAGGCAAGACTAGACATCAGACATTGTGTAGACATTAGTAAATCTGTCTACCTATGCAATGTCCTGACATTCAGCTTCGTTTTAAAGCGGTAGCTGAGAACGCTATCTTGAAGATCCTTTCTCGCAAGTAACTTAACACCATTTCACTCAAAGCCATCATCATACTTTCCCCATCCTCTCTTTCAGTTCTGCATCGTTCTTCAATGCTCGAGACCATTTCATAAACGTATCCCACTTGAAGACTTTGACTTTCGCTGAATCGCTAGTGTCTTCTTTGATTTTCGAGAACGGATCGTAGACGACGATCGCTTTTAGTCTAGGGACTTTATCGAGATTATTCAAAAGCATCGGTACTTTATCGTCCTCTTCCATGATAGCTACGGTTGCACCAGAATGCTTGTTCTTGAAAACGCAATGAGTTTCCTGGGATGTCGGAGTGGGAAGGAGAAATGGATATAGGTTGGAAATGTGAAAATTAGTCTTTTTTAGAAGATGCGAAATCGATTGTTGTAAAACTCTGTATGGTTTATCGTAAGTATCATCATTTCGTTCTCGATTTCCTCGATGTTCACTTATTCTTATTATTCATTTTCGTCCACGCACAGAACAAATTTTTATATACTGTATCAGTCGGATAAACTCCCGCAACTTTTCCGCCTGCTATCATTGAGGCCAATGAACTGATATGCCATTCCGGAGCATTGAACCCGAAGACTGTTACTGAGCCGAACTGCGGCATACCCAGAGCCATAAAACCTTTTGCCGCTGTTTTGATATCCGCGAAATACTCTGCCCAGGTCCACCTTTTCCATTGTTCGAGAGGGAAAGCTGCAGCCACGCCATCATTTTTCGGGCACGGCCTCTCGACCGCTAGAGCTAGAGCGTTTGGACACCTCTTAAGAGTGGACTCTAGAAGGGTAACCATAGTGATGGCTGGTGATTGTTTTTCGGAACCTGATTTGGGTTTTTAATAAAAACTCGAATAATAAGAAAAACTTTTTATCAATCGAAAGATGAACAATTATCAGCTTGATCGAAAATCACTCTATATTATACATCATATTCTTTTACATCCAGTAGCACGATTTGCAGTAATTACTCTCCAGCTCTTCCTTTTCAATTACGCCCTTAATCGTACAATCCAAGAACTTTACCAGGTCCGCTTTTTGAGTATCTAATCGGCATTTCTGCGGTCGCATCTGATGTCCAGTGTTGCTGTCCCGGCTGGTAGACAGCGATCGTATCTGGGGTGTTTTTGGGTGGCAATTCTAGCTGCACCGGCGCTCTCTTGGTCCCTGCTACTATTGCGGCACCAGCACCGACGACGGCACCGGCACCTATCTTGAGCTGGGTTGGCGTAACACCGAGCTGCTCCGCCAGCTGGTTGATACGACCCACCGCCCGCTCATTCGACGAGGGCGGCGGCATTTTTTTTTGTTACTTAGCTTAATGGAATTATTGAAAAAATGGTGTAGTTGAAAAACACTATTAAATCGGCGTTTGGGAGACAAGGATGCTTTTTGATGATGAATATTTGTAGTTGTGCCTAAACTACCAACTTGATAAAATAACAACTTCTCTACCTACGCAAAGATATCTCTTGAGGAAAGGAAAGAAAAACGTGCTATTAATCTTGAGACGCCTATTTCTCGCTCTGTTTCTCGGAAGAAAAACCTCATATACGCTAAGACAGACCCTCGCGCCTCGCTCTCCGTGGCAAAGGCAATCTGGCAATGCCATGCGATCACAAAATGCACTTGATAAGGCAACTCAAAAGCCAAGAAAAAACTCTCGCTCCCCTCTCCGACTTCGCACTCGACAAAAAAAAAGATTGCCTTCCTATTACTTCATGGTACGGCTGACACATGCGAGAATATTCCTTGTTGTACACATCGTAAAAAAGAAACACGAACAACTCAAACAAAACAACCAATTTACATCTCTGACCTTCCTCCTGAACAGATGGGAAGGAATCAGAGATTCATACTGTTTCATCAAACTATATGACACACATAGTACATCGTATCACCACTCATTTGCTGTTTGAAAGCACAACGTCGTGTAATGAAGACCACTAAAAACCACTCACAAATACCCAGAGACTTAACATTTACCACTCACATCTAAAAAATCCTCTCGTCAATTTGACTCATGATCTATTCCATTGACCCATATCTATGTGAGCGTCTGAAATAGACTCCACTGCATCCCACAATACGCCTCGAGAGAATCTTTACACAACATCTTCCCCCCTCAAGATCTTCGTGTGTGTCTCATCGCCATAACAATTTTCTTTCCCCCGTTTCTTCGGACCACTATGAGAGCGTCCTGAGACATTACGTCCATCAAATAGGTCTTCTATGGGATCCTCACGACGTGCTGCGTCATCTAGTTGTTTTCTATCACCGCTAATTTCTTTCTCTACCACAGCTCCAGAGAGTCTGTTCGTTCCGGACATCGCGCCACCAGAGATTGCAGCATTGTTGGTCATGATTCCTTCATCGCCGTAATGCGCCAGGAAAAAGCGTCGAATATTTACGTTGTGATCGATTCTCAAGCGCATGATCGCAAACAAACTAATCAAATTTGCGAAAAACACCGCAATTAGATCGATTCGAAACCACTTCGCGTACGGCACAACGGCGCCTTTGCCGCAGCATGGAATCACCTGTCTGAGCCAATGAATTGCTGATAGGAGACAAATTGCAGAGCAACCGAAGGAATAGTAGAGGCCGAGATAGACGTCGAACCGTCTGAGAAGAATCCACAATCCAAAAGCAGCTAGAGTGGCTGTCATCCAGCAAAAATGCTTCACTCCAATATCGACAGAAGTCGGCGCGGGCGCAGCCCAGATGAAGGCACAGAAGATCGCAGCGGACAATTGGCCGATGACCCCCATAATGAAGAGGAACTTGCTCCAAGGTTTACGTCCGTAATAGGCATCGCTCCCATCCCATTCGCCACAACCTGGAGGAAGCTTGTCTTCAGTCGTGCCGACATTGATCGTGCAGGAATTATCAGCGTTGTTTTTATTGTCGCCGTGCTTAGTCGTTGGATGGAGAGTGTTGCTGGATTTTGTCTTTGCATTGAGTTCACTTTGCTTCTTGTTCGTGGACGCTTGGGCAGTTGCAGGTGTAGCTTCAGGATCTGACTGTTTTTTAGATTTCCTTATTTTCGCCGAAACTGCTTTCTTGTCTCCTTTCTTCTCTGACCTGTCTGACGCCTTCGGCGAGTCTTTCTTGGTGTTCGCACTGGAGGATTTCCGCTTTCGCTTCTGGGAGGAAGCTAGCAATGGCGTTTTCGACTCATCCCGAGTGGAGACCATCTTTTTTTCTGCAATGAGTCAAATCAATGCCTCTCAGACTCAGATAGGAAAGCAACCACTCTTCTTAGTCAACTTTGATACTGAGGTGTGTCAAGTTCATCGAGTATATGGGTAGCAGGATCTAACAATGAATAGATACACACGAGTGCTCTCGTCGGGTTGGCCTGGGTCAGGAAAAATATGTAGTCGTAGTATTTTATGCTACTTGGCGAACGTTCGGTACTAAATTGTGAAAATTTCATGGCTTTGCATTCCTCCGATGAAATCGTTCTGACCACCGCTACGGACGTACATATTAACATTGTCTCAGACATCTTCTGTGGGCCTCGTCATTTTTATGATATGTGCACATGTCAATGAGAATGAATCGCTTGGTGACTTTGCCATTTACAAGTACAGAGAAAAGAAAACTGCCGCTCAAATCTACACGAGGAAAGAAATATGAGCTCATGGAGGCCGCTTTGACGAAACACAAATCTGTATCGCAACATTTCTTACTCAAAATCAAATTGAATTTTTTTGTGGAGCCCTGATGAAGCTTACTTCAGTGCAGTAAATGTAAATATCAATATGGTTACGACCTAAGATTCTTGGTGTCAGCCCAAATGCCCGATTTATGAGTCGAAGACGAGACCATCACCAAGAGCTTCGATTCGGAACACAATAATCGACAACCAATTTTTCTCTTGCTCCCAACAACCGAATTTTTTTCTATTTCGCACAAGCATGAAGATATAATTCTCCCTTTCCTTCTCTTTTTGACGAAATTGGATTAGCATTTCCACTCGACCCGACCTCATGGTATTTGTACAACTCTAAAAACAGAGAATCTGTTCTGTGAGAACCTGTGAGCAGAAAATTTGCATAGCAGCTATCCTCCCGATTCCCGTGCATGTGCAGCCTTGCGCTGTTCTTATTGTTGACGCTAGATCTTGTTCGCAACAACACGTGCTGGCGCATGCTAGCTAGCCTTGTTGCAATCTTCGCAATGGAATGCGTAAATTGAACTTTGATAGCCACATCAATACCAACAGAGATTTATTAGATGTACACAATTCGTCGATTCTCTAAAAACCTGCTTTGCCCGCCTCGCCACTGACTTGTTCAAATTCGTTTTCGAAAAAGATCTGTGTGATCGGCTGTGAATATAGTACAAGTCCACTAAACTTCTTGACGTAGCGATCTCGTATCCATCACGACATGCTGTTACGGGTGGGAGGTACCCAAAGAAAGCATTTTGTCGCTCTCTAATCTGTTTTATCGCCTGGCCACTCAGTGTCACTTCGTTTGAAAAAATCTATCTGGTAATAGCTTCTCTAATATAGACTAAAAATCTATCGTATCAATTGCTGGAAATTGGATCGAAAAACTCAATTCCAGTCTGTTCTGTCGGCCACTTACTCCTTGCTGTAGCGTGTCGTCTTCATCGTCACACGTTTTGTCATTTTTCCCCCACACGCCCGTTGTTCTTGCAAGGTCTGCTTCTCACCATTCGCCTTCATCTCGTCGGTCACACTGTCTGCGTTGCTGTTGCTTCCGAAATTTTGTGATACCTGAGGAAAATTAAAATTTTGATCACAATCCGTCACATTCAATCTTCACCCGACTCGATTTGGATGATGGAGATGGTTCTAATGGTTGAAAAACTGCGCATCATGTGTTGAAAAACTCCCTCGTTGTTACTGCGGGATAACGCAAATTAATCAGAGCCTGCCAGTGCACTCCGATCTTGTAGTTCAACTACGAACGCGTCCCTAGAAAAAACTGCTATGTATACCGTCAACAAGCTCCTCAGAGTCTTCTGAATCTTCTTCTGGGTTCCGTATCCAGTAGATTAGGTCGAGATCTGTTTCCGTTTCTCGACCAGCCAGCTCCAACGCGCCCTGCACTTTTTGACTTCGATCTTCGAACGCCGTCTTTCCATCTCGAGTAAAGAGGTGGACCCAAGCCGGACTAACGTGCTCCCTTTCGGCCACTTCTGCAGCGATGTTGAACAGGGTGGCGGTTCTCTGGAGAGGAAAAGAAAACCGCCCGAGCCGGGGCTGACAGGGTGACATTTTCTTCACAATAATAGTGACCTCGGCGGGGATGCTGCCCGCGGATTGAAGATTGCCTTGCAGTCGCAACATGCGCTCGTCCTCTTTGTTGCAGCATTTGTCTTCAACTTCATGGACAAGGTCTTGAAGACCTCTGCCTTCCTCGATTTGACAGCATCCGTTGTGGCGATTGTGTGGCACTGTGATACGACAAGACCAGAAATCGGCCCATGAGCATGAGGAGGAGTTCGGCCCTCTTTGATTTTGATGCTGTTCTTGTTGTTGTGCTGCTTTCCTCGTGTGCTCAACACACTCCTCGTGCTCATCTACGACGGATTTTTTCGAGGATTCGTTTCGGCACTGTGGCGGCGCTCCGATAAGACAAGACCAGAAATCGGACCATGTGGAGGGACATCCTGGTGCGGCAATCACTTGAACGCCGGCAGCAGATGGGCACCACTGAATGATGACCAGCAATGCCGGACTCAAAACGGACGTGATGCGTTTCGTGCAGAACATCATTTTCAAATTCAATGTGCGAGTCGAAGAAAGCGATATTCCGAGTTCTCAAAACTGATATGCAGAATAAACGATGGCTCGCCGGTAAGAGGTTATAGCGAAACTAACGCAAATGCAATCACGCTTTCATTCTCTGTTTGTTTCTCTTAGTTTCAATACTTGGTGTCGTTGATGCATCTTACTCGTCGATCAATTAGTCACGCTGATCAACTCAGGAGACAAATATTTAGATTCATTGATTGCCATGCAGGATCGCCGGACGAGAGGTAGTCAGGGTCTAGGCTAGCAAATGCAAATTTCGAAAATTCGCATGAAGACAAATCTTTATCCCATTCCAATAGATGAATCAATACTGTTCCTTCACAGACAGCTTTGCGCGCAGAATTTCAAAAAACACTTCAGAAGAAAAGACACGTTCAATATAGACTCCCAATCATAATCACTCAACCAGATGCTGTTGCCCAAATTTCGGTTGTGATCGTAGCTCGACTACTTCCACGATTGCTGTTGCGAGAAAAAAAAAAAACAAAGGTTGACCCATCGTGCTCGTTACATACCGCTACAAGCTCGTCCTGCGGCTGCGACGCAAAAAAATATGCAGAGTGTGCATAGGGAGAGCCGTATTCTCATTTTCAGAAAATTCATGATCATGAAGAATGTTCGGATATTTTCCGCCCACACGCGCAAACAATAACAGCATGGGAATTGATTGAATTCAGATTTGGGTCTGTAAAAGCACGGTACGGATTAAGTCTCAAATTCATCATGCTGAAGAAAAAACTAAACCTATCCATAACGAAGGTAACAATAAGTTCCTGGAGGTCGCAGGGCTCGCTTCTTGAGAGCAAAAAGCACACACAGACTGTCTAAACAAGCAAAAAGCTACACCCACACTGCGAGTGACATCAAATCGCCGAACAAAAACTAAAAGGATGGAGGACTCCCAACAACTCAAGAGCATGTCTGCGAACTTTTTGATTTACGTAGTTTTTCATAAGCTTAAGCTCTATCATCCCACTGTACGTGTTTCTCAAAAATGGCAGGATCTTCCTTCGAAGTTTCGGTTATCCTGATATTCAACAAAAATCTACCTGTACATTTCATGATAATTTATCCTGCTCTTACAAGACTTTTATCTTTCTAAAAAAATCCGCCTGATGTCCCTCTGTGTGTGACCAGTGCTGACCTAGCTCGGCCAATGAATGCTGTGTGTTTCCCGTCCTCGCGATGAGGTAGCTGTCCTTGCCACAACACGCTGGGGATGCTGCTCGTTCTACCGCAACTCGTCGAATGTCGTGAACGGCAAAATGTGTGTGATTCAATTTCTTTTTCTACAGATGGATGTACGGGTGCAGAATCAACGTGTTGTTCTGGTTCACGATATTCACGATGGTGGCCTTTGCCAAGCATAGATGCAAATAAATTTCTGTGAAGACACGTGCAATATTTCGTATTCAGCACAATGAGTATTTTAGAGACTATTATCCAAATCAACACACTGTATAGCAATAGTATCTTAATTTCCTTAGGCATACAGAAGAGTTGTCTCTCTACAATCTGCAAACTACAATGAATATCCGTTTGATTGCTCGAATATGCCACTGGTTCCATCGCGTAACCACTCGGTTTCTTTATCTTGCTGATAAGTTCTACTAGGTCGGTTGTAAAGTATACCAAATCATAATCATTTTCATATAGGAGTAAAAGACAAAATGAAATGCTGCATGATTATCCGAAGCTTGCGACATGCTACTTGTGCTCAGAGATAAGACAAAATGTGAATGTGAGAGTCTACTTTAGAACGAAGCTTCATCTTCAACTAAGTCTAGACAACCTAGTTAGCTGAGAAGGAAATGATTGTTCATGTTCTCCAATCTGATTCGTACAGATGTAATAATCAAATGCTCAAAAGATAAAAATGTGAATATGACGATTGAATTCTGCACAACAAAAATCCGTCTCCAATCTGACCACTTCTGCACAGAGAGATCTTAATTGTAAAGTTCAATGACTGGATGGAAAATTCTACTTTCTATTCTGGGGATCGGATAGGCATATCAACATTCATATTGAAATCTTGAATCTGTTTTTGCATAGGTAGGAGACATGTCTAGCCAAAATGTACGTATTTGTCATATAGGCTGCACGTAGTACACATCATTCATCAGCTGAGCTGTCATTTTATCGCGTCTGCAAAATAATTGATTCGGAAACCACGAATAGATTTGTTGAGAAGGAGTCTGATGAATATCGCTTAGCTGCTACCAATATCGGGGTTTTGATTTGTAGCAGATCTTCACAATGGCCGAATCCATTCTGGATGGACTCGGGACGAGGAGAAAGCCCAACCGCTTGGCCTTGTTTGTATCTCGTCCCATACGATAGAATAGAGAACATGATTCCAGCCTAGCTGGCTCCCGGCGGGATACACGAAATCAATGTAGCCCGTTCTCGTGTCGGCCTCCACGGGACCCATGTTGTGGAAAGGGTCTTCTCTGCACGTCTTGGCTGCATCGGCAGCAAATTTCGCGTAGACCCGAGTCCCCACGGGAAGTTCGTATAAATCGACGTGTTGAGATGATAGTCATAGCGGGTTAGTCATATCGTCGCCGGAGACGCTTGTGCGAGGAGAGTTGTTTTGCTGTTGAAGATCCGGACTCAAGAACCGGGACACCTGAGGACGAGGACTCTGCGGCTCCGACTTGTTGCCGTGAACAGATCCATCTTCTGTGGAGTCGTCGAGGTGAACATCTACTATCGTGTGCGAGTCTGCACTTAAGTTCTTGAGCAGCAGATCAATATCATCCCCGTCTGAAGAGAGTCGTTCGTCTTCTCCGTGGTCAGATGGTGGCGCGTAAACTTGCTGCAGGAGAGAGGATGGAGTTCTCGTTATTTGGGGCAGGTGGACCGCAGCCTGCGTTTCTTCAGGAACAGAGATCCATTCAGGCTGGACACATTCACGCAGAAGATCTTTCGCGAGCTTTTTGTACTCTTCTGCATCATGAAGATCATCCTCGTCCAGGACGGAGTATTCTTCTTCGCTGAGATCGGCCGAACGGACCAGTTCAGGCTGGATGGATTCACACAATAGATTTTTCGCCAGATTTTTGTTCTCTTCCGCATCGTGGAGATCGTCCTCGTCCACCACAGAGTATTCTTCTTCGCTGAGATCTTCCGCTTGTTTCTCTACTCCTGTTTGAAACCATCTATGCTCGAGACACTGTTCTGCGGAGAACCGTTTTGCAGGGTCGGATCGGAGCATACCGTACAACAAATCGCGTAGACCATTTGGATCTTTTTCGGCACCGTCCAATTCACGATAAATATAATAATCCGGGTCGATATCTCTGTATTGCCTTTTTTTCGTCCTGGCGTCAAGAGGAAGGGTTTTTGCAAAGAGCAATGTGTGCAGAACTGCTCCTAAACTCCAGATGTCGATCTTTTCTGTGATTTTACCAATCGGCAAGAACTCCGCCTGTAGCACTTCGGGCGCGACAAAAAACTCCGTCCCGACAGCTCGCCGTAACTGCGCACGACTTCCTGGGTTGCGATAGTCCACTGCGTATCCGAAATCAATGATGTGCAGACTTCTGACTTTCTTCGTCGAAAGGGCCACATCTACCATGATGTTTTCCGGCTTCAAATCCCGATGCACAATGCCCTTCGCGTGAAGGTCTGCGACCGCGTGAAGAATCCGCCTCATAATCTCCCGCGCGAGATCCAAATCTTGAATGAAATCAGAATACCGTTGTAGTGGAATGGGCTGTCCCGTATAATAATCGATTTGCTTAAACGGCTTGTACGTGTACCAATTCTTTGCATAATCGAATTGATGATCGGCAACGTAATCGAACAGTTCCCGTCCACCACAACGCTCCATGACGAGATAGAAGAATGACGATCCGAATCGTGGATGCGGGATTACATCCCTTGGAGGTGAACTATGTTCAATTGACCAACCAAATACCTGGGCAATATTGGGATGCCAACGATCACCGTTCGTGCCACTGCTTAAGTGCTGCTGCAGAACGTCGTATACTTTTTGCTCGTGACGTGCTTCCTCTTTGTGATCGCTGGTTTTTAGCTCGATTACCTTGAGGACATATTCTTTTCCGTCTGCTATCGCTTTTCTCGCACGAAACACCTTTCCTTGCCCCCCTTCGTTGAATTGAGCCTTTTCAGTGACCAGATAATGATATTTTTCGTGAGCACCTGCCAATGTTCTGATCTCCACGGTTTTCCATGGATCTTCTTTTTTCACAGTGGCCGTCCACGCGACTCGTGGAATGACTGTGGTGGAAATCAGTAATAATGGCACATGATACTGTGCGAACGCTTTCCGAGACGTACTGAGAATCATCATCTTCTGACAGAATGAAAATCAAAGTCGCTCTTCTTGATACCAATCTAGTCGAAATCTATTTCGTATAGCAGACGAGTAAGTCGTTAGTTATGAAACGGCTTCGGTTTCACAAAATTATTGTCAATCTTAGCATCAGGCTGGACAAATTCAACGAGAATGTGAATCGATATTTATACGTTCAAAAGATTAGCTGTCTCAATTATATAACGTCGATTTTTTTTTTCTCTTCCTTCAGAAATTGGGGCCGGCGTTTTTTTTGTAGAGAAAACAAAACCCAGGAGACAATCATTCATCGAAGAGCAAACGCTTGTGTTTCCATACCTAGCACATCCACATGTCCACACACGGGGCTGTGGCAGCAACCCTGATATGACAAAACAAACTAATTGCAGACGTGGAACATTTTCGCTTGTGAGAGAGTCCGAAAACGCATGGGTAGACAAGATGCTAAAGCCGTGACGTTCGAAAAATTTGAGAAGAAATATACGGCTTTCGCAGTGTATGCCGTGATTTTTTACAAGTCTGAATGTGGCCACAAATTGAAGCATCTCTTGTAAGTCAATGTTCACGCTGCTGGCACAAGACCATGATTATCTCATACCTTGCATGTAGAAAAAAATTGCGTCCGTCTGTGAAGTAGTTGTACACTCATCGAACCTGATCACGAACAATTTCTTGCGCCTGTCTTGCAAGCGGGCTCAGATCAATCTTTGCAACTTTCACGGCTGTCAAACCTGGTCTTGGAATATGTTCATGCATATGTCTTGAACTGACTAAAAAATAATGTTTGTTCGCCTTGTTAGAGCCTCTCACTTCGTCTTTTCAGGATCCGTGACTGCTTTCCCCTGTCCGTTCTTGTACTCATGAATGATTCTTGAATTTATCGCCCCCGCGATTGTTTCTTTCGTATCTACACTGTGTGTTTATTCGATGATGGTGCCCTTCTGTAAACCCTTGAAAAATAAAAGAAACTTGATCAGACCATTCTGATTTTTTGAAAAGAGAGTTAGTTTGGGAGCATGCAACGTGCACTAGAAGGTTGACAAACCAATCAACAAAGATTTGTGTATTCGCTGTTCAACCTATCAATTACTTCTTGCTCCATTCCTCCATTGCCTGCTATAAGATCAGTACTGTAGAAATTCCCACTCCTCATCAAAATTCGTCTTACGTTCATGCTTACATCAATGCCACTCCTGTCCTCATTTCCATTCGGTGTGATACTTGAGTTGATGTGTATATCAATGTCGTAAGTACTCGATCATAGACATGACATTTTTCGAATTATGGAAGACTTGATAATTCTGTGACGATTACCTTGTCGGATTTAGATTTAGTTTTTCTGTTGTTAGAAATTTATGTAGTGACGCTAAATTCTACTGTCGAGGATTGCTCCAATGATTACTTCGAATGTTATGTGCAAAATTGTATTTATCCGTGCGATCGTTGCAAGCCTCGCTGATGAAATGCGTGGTGGATACGAGCCTTGTTTTCAAATAAACGCGAGATCAGTCCTGCACCGATCCTTGCACAGATTATTCTCGGAAGATATAAATAGTCTCCAGACTGACTATGTTGTTACTTGTTGCGACATCAAATCAATATACTATACTTACTTTCATGAAAAATTTGTTCTCGATTACGAATAACATACGTACTATTTCCTCAATGACATCTATTTTATTCTTCGACATCACAGCTTAAAAAACCTGATGGAGGACTCAGGCTACTTGCGGTAGAGACAGCTTCTTCTGTGTCTTCCTTCGTTCCCTCTCCAACACTTCTATCTTTTTCAGCAAACCACCTATGTTCCAGACACTCTCTCGCCGAGAATCGTTTCTCCGGATCGAACCGAAGCATACCGAAGAGCAAGCCGCGCAAATCATTCGGATCATGTTCGTCGCCGCTCAATTCCCGATAGATGTAGTAATCCGGGTCAATATCTTCTGTTCCTTGCACGGACTTCATGTGACGATCCAGATCCAGCCAATCTCCGAATAGCAACGCGTACAAGACCGATCCTAAACTCCATACATCGAGTTTGTCCGGAATTATGATGCGAGACGATTCTTCCTGCAGCAGTTCCGGAGCGATAAAAGCTTCTGTCCCGCATGATTCGCGTAGTTCTTCCGTGTTCTCTTCGTCTCTGTAGTCCACCGCAAATCCGAAATCAATAATCTTGAGAGCTTTGATCTCATTATTCGCATCAGGATCAAAGTCCAGCATGATATTTTCAGGCTTCAAGTCTCGGTGGACAATGCCTTTGTCGTGGAGATCCGCCACCGCGTGGAGAATGCGCGTCATGATTTCCCGAGCGAGATCCAGGTCTTGGAGGAGATAAGCTTCGTTCTGGGTCTCGCCGTTAAATTGCCCCGGATTCGCGAGGCGTTTAAATGTGTACAGACCCTTTTCATAGTTGAATCCGGACAAGATGTGGTGATAAAGGTCTCGTCCAGGGCAGTGCTCCATCACAAGATAGAAGAACGACGAGTCCGCGTCGGCATCGGGGAAAACCTCCGCAGGTGGTTGAATGTCAGAAACGGACCAGCCAATCACTTGAGCGACATTAGGATTCCAATGATCATCTCCGTGATTATTCGACGAGATCGGATTATGATGCTGCAGCAAATCGTAGACCTTTTGCTCGTGAGTTGCGAGTTCTTTCTGCCTGAGGGTTGACAGCTCCATTATTTTCAGGACGTACTCTTTTTCATGATCGGCGATTGCTTTTTTGGCGCGAAAAATCGATCCTTGTGCACCTTCCTTCAGTGGCTTCGTAATCAGGTATTTGTACTCCTCGTTGATGCCTGCTGATGTTGTGATCTGGACCGTTCTCCATTGATCCTCATCTTTATGCTGAGCAGCAATAGCATCTTCGCCTTCTTGAGATCCTTCTCTTAGTTTCAGGCGGAACGCGAGTGCGACTCTCATCGGGAAGATGAATGCGATGGAAAGGAGCAGATGGTGCTTTGCGAACGAAGAGGTGCTGCGAATCATCTTTGCGTTCTTGCTACAACTAAATAGCACAGATACTAAATGGAATTGCGAAATAGCTATTGATCTTTAGTGATCTACTCCAACTTTTTTATTGGGCAAAATAATTAATAGCTCCGAAACAACAACGATTTCGGTCTCTTTCACAAATTACCAAATACCAATGAGGCTGAACAAAAGTTAAACGTTCTCATCCATGTTGAAATGGCCATTAGAAAAAACCACAGTTTCAGAAATTGGTGAGGCCGGCGTTTTCGTAGCGAGAATAGAGAGTAAAAGAAACGATTTTTCTTCTGCGCCTATAACATGAAAGACGCCATTGCAACTCTGCGACCAATCGAACCAACTTCGGAAGATGCCGTCAGATAAATCTGTGAAAAATTTTCGCTTTTTTTGCGCCGTAGATTTTAGATCTATTCCCTTTGAGAAGACTCCCTCGCTGATACAATCTCACACTTCAACAAGAACTAAAAGATAAATCCAAATTCATTGACGAACAAGACTGTCCTTTCACCCTCAACACTGCCATACAATCCTTCCACACGCACGATTTTCTCATGTTCCTTCTGTTCAATCTAAGTTGACGAACAGGACATTCCTTTCACTCTGAACACTGCCATACAATCCACACGCAAGATTTCATCATGTTCCTCCTCTTCGTTCCTCCTCTTTTCCTCCCGCGTTTTTGCTCAAAAAACTCCCGATTTTGGTTTCTGAAATATCATATCTAGATGCGTCTGCGTACTCATTTCCCGTATTATATCTAGACTCCCTGCGTTCTACTCGCTGCATTATTCCGCTCAGAAAAATCACCTCCTCCCTATTCCAACCATCCCTCTTTTCATCTATTCAGCGTTAACAGACGTCTCGAGCTACTCCATGTTATTAATTTGCCGAAATTCTCGCTCCTGCTTCTGTTTGCCCGGAGATCTCTCATATCGACAAAAAGAATTATACTGAATAGCTCCATATCAACGAGACATCCAAAGCAAGGTCTTATTTCAAAATGGTTAGAAGAATATCGTTCACTTTTCAAAATGGTTAGAAGAATATCGTTCACTTAGCACACTTATAGAGACCAAAATTGATAGAGCCAAAATTGATAGAAAAGCCAGCACAATCAATAGTATTCCAATCGACCAATGGAACTTCAAAATTGGTCCAGAAAAATACTATCGATGGCCAGCACATTTACTTATACTAGTGAACTGCAAAATTGTATACTGTCAAGATGAAAAGATCTAGCTTACGCGTTGTTTGTGCGATACTTCCAAGTGCAGGTCAAAATTGATAGAGAACATAGAGACTTTAGAATTTTTTTAGAAATTGAACTTATCGATATAGGACACGGCTTCAAAATTTATAGAAATCGGTTGCATAGACTTTTTACAAAAGGGAACTCAAAACTGATAGAATTCGTTTGCGCATACTTCCAAGAGCTATATAGACACAGATGAACTGCAAAATCGTTGCAAAACTTACCACTCGCACAACACACGCTTGAAAATATAGAACTATCGGACGTTAAGATCGATAGACAAAACACTGCTTTTTACACAGGATTGATTTACACGCAGTTTTAGGAATATTAACGACCAAGATTTAACTCAAAATGTCTCTTGCGGAAAAATAGAGACGTGGAATAATTTCATCATCAAAATACACACACAGTACACTTTATAGTTTCACTCCAAGAGATATTCATAGAAAACTTCGCACACAAGACCACACAAGAACCATTCAAAATGCATAAATCACTAACCTTCACAACAAAATTTGTTTGCGCAAATAGCAACAAAACCACTTCTACACCACTTCTATCTAAGGCTGTTTTCGTCTTTCTAATGTAATTAAGTACACAGTCATTGAAGCGGCGTAGTTATTCAAATGCACAGTTATTGAAGCGGCAAACAACCTCGTCTGCTTTCTAGCACAAATAGATTGAAAAAGACGCGGTCATATTTTCAGTCTTGTATAGTTGTAGATGTGATGATATGCCGAAAATTTCCTCTCAAGTTTGCCTAAAGATTTCTCGCTAAATTTGTCTTTTTTCGATTCAGACTCTCAGACGGCGCCTCTATTGAGCAGTTCGGCCTCAGCTCAGGTCCGCCTCCCGTAAATCTTTAAAAAACACATCCTTATAAC
>JACKZZ010009537.1_pt1 | contig 18920 bp, 24 predicted proteins | sample 8027871 | NCBI WGS metagenome assembly JACKZZ01 (sample SAMN15724774, study PRJNA655200) | protist metagenome | isolation source: fluorescence activated cell sorting (FACS) single amplified genomes of... | place: USA: West Boothbay Harbor, Gulf of Maine | collected 2000-07-19
CTCTCCTTTTCTTCATCCGTTCAGATTGTTTATGAAGGGGTGCCCTTCGCAGCCGCAGTGCGGCTTCTCACGCACCGCCGTTGGCATGCTCGCCGACGCCGGATGCCACCCCGCCGATCCCGATGGCACCGGCGAACGCGCCGACGACGACCCAGCGAACACGTATAAGCACTTCGACATTCTCGAGGATGCTGAGGTGCGGCAGGTGAGTGAAGGCACAGACGGGACAGAAACCACGTCGCACACGCAGTGTGAATCGCAGCACACACCATATCGTGCCCGCAGCTCTTCGCTTGTCTGCTTGTAGAGTGCATCCAATGTAATACTCACCCATCTCTCGCACCGCTCATTTCTTTTCCGCGCGCCGTTTTCGCTGTTCAGGGGCTGAAAGAGTTTTCCAATTGGCCGACGTACCCGCAGCTGTATGTCGACGGTGAGCTGGTCGGCGGGCTCGACGTCATGAAGGCGCTGAACGAGGACGACGAGCTCGCTGCCACACTCAAAGGTCAATAAGCGAGGGTGACTATCACCCTCAAAAGAGAGAAAGAATGAGTGAATTCGAGCTGGCGTCGTATGTATTCGCGTGAGTATCCGTCATATAACATATTATGGTTGACCTTTCTCTTTTCAGCGAATGGGCGTTTTGACGTTTTAAAATATGGCCGTTGGATATGTCTTTTGGTATGACTCTATATCCAGGCCTTCTCGTTATATGTCGCAGATTTATTGAGAGTGTACACTAATTTATTAAATTTCATACTTTGCTTCTCTTTGCTTCTCTTCTCATTCGTAGTCGATTATTCATGATCACTGAGATTTTATTTTTTATTTTTATATTTATTTTGGGGAATAAAAAAGGAAGGAATCGTATACAAAATCTTAACGCGATATATATACCGAAATTGTCAAAATCGAGTATAATGTCATCATGACCAAAATGCAAAGCCAATTGAATGCGCATGATGGTACAAACCGATCGATGTATCCACACACTTAGCGGTGACAATTGCCTTCGAAAGCACAAAGGGTCAGAGGAGGCATGAAGTGCACAAGGTTCTCGCATGCGTGGATAGTATAAATAGCGCCACCTTTGCTGGTATCATGCCCACATGCACAGCTCTCCCATGCCGTTGCCAGTGACGCATACCACGTCGCTGTTGTCACAGTCTTGTTCGTTCGCCGGTGGTGGCAGGTGAAGCGTCGTTGCGCTCATTATGCGCAGGTTGGTGGCTGTCGTCGACACACAAGCCTCGTTTCGCCACACCTTCAGAACGCGCCCGCTACACGAGACCAGCTCACCACTGCGGCGGACCGCCACACAAAACACGCCGTCATCCTGTCATTTCGATGATGATGAGCGTTGCGCACGCTTCGTGAGTTCCAAGAGTTCTGATAAGAAAAAAACAAACAAAGCAACAGAGCAAAAGCATATAGGAAACAATCGACAAAAAAAAAAGTGTGCGATACGTACGTGACCTTGAAGAGTAGCCAAACATTGCCCGTTAGCCCATGTCTTGATGGTTTTGTCTGCACCTCCGCTCGCAATCTCGCCGGTCGGCAGCGTTACGAGCGAAAGAACCGCCCCAGAGTGGCCCGCCATCACCACACTCACTTCACCGTTGCGGCGCCACACGCGAATCGTACCGTCATCGCCACCCGTAACGAGACGCCCGTTATCTAGCACAGTCATGCAACGCACGCCACCAGTGTGGCCGTCCATCTATCAATGACATATACATTGGAAATTAAAATGATTGGATGAGGTGTTGTGAGACAGACGGCCACGCAGATATTCCATGAGATACCTTGCAAAAGGAAATCTCGTTGCACTTCCTACCGATCTCAGTTCATCGTACACGTCACTCTCGCCTTCGCCACCCTCCACACCCTCTGTGGGCTTCGCGCCGCCGCCCAAGTTGCGACTCCATCCGACACCCTGCACAGATGAAAGCGGTGCGAGAAGCAAACACAAAGTGACCAATCGGTCGATCTAGCAGTCGCAGAGATACACTTGATTATTACATCACAAAAAAACACGTCAAGAGCACGACTTACTTTTGATCGATTGCGGCGACTATCTTTATGCTTGTTTTCGTCCGACACCACCACTTCCGCGGTCTTTCCCACCTCGAGGGTGCCGCGCGTATCATCACGAATCGAGCGAGCCCCCGTCTCGTCGTCGTCGTCGTCCGCAGCCGGAGCGCTACTCGCGGGCGGGTCGTCGGGGCCACGAGGCCGCCAGATCACGACTTTTCCGCTTTCTGAACCAACAGCAATGTCACCGTTGTGCATGGCGACGATAGCGGTACACTCTTCGAGATTCTTCGATGTCAGCGTCTTCAGCACCGTGCACGGCTTCTTCCCGCCACCAGTGCCGCTCCAGACCTTTACCTCTCCATCTGACGATGCCGACGCAAGCAGACCATTTTCAAGCACAACGACACCTATTACCGGGCTTTTATGCCCCTTCAACTCCTGGATCTTCACTCCATTGCGGAATATGCGAATCGATTTGTCCTGTGGCGACAAACGGGCGCCGTGCGTTGGTTGGCGTTGCATTGAATATTGCATTGCATTCGGTGTTAGTGAGTGGTTGGCCATGTTACGCAGTAAAAAATGTTACAAGTCAAATAGTTAAAAATACGTACACTTAAATGTGACCATACGTGAGTTATGTGCGACATCGGCGACATATTACAAAAAGAAAACGGACAAACTCTGAAAGCAAAATCGGAAGTAAGTTTTCGCATTACATACGAGGCCACTTGACACGATTTCTCCGCCAAACTGTGCGTGATCCGGGACAGGAATGACACACATAACAGCACGTTTATGCGCCGGGTTCGTGTCTACGATCTGCAGCGGTTCGTCGACTTTGACGCCAGCAACGTTGCCGTCGCCGTTGCCATTGCCACCGTCGCCGTCGTCGCCGTCGTCATCATTGCCGGCGGCGGGTGCCGTCTTCCCTTCTATTGTTAGCGCGGTCCCTTGTCGGCGCGACGCGCGCGACTTGAATGGAGGCAGCGTTGATACTTGCTGTCGTGATGCTTCACGCGTCTGTAACGCGAAAAGCAGACGTTATGTATGTCGTTTGTTCTTGTTTCGTCCTTCATATTCGGGAGCATAAGTGCAGACGCTGCGTCGTAAAAATCACGCACTACTCACAGCCATATATGATTCGAGCTGCATGGTATCACGCTCTTCATTGTTCTCATTATCACTGTGATGTTGATGATATGCAATTAATGGGTTTATGCGTTTAACAATGGTCTACGTGATTCCAAGGCGACAGTTATCTAACACTTAACGCGGGATTAGAGTGGGTCGCGTACATACTTATTCGGTGGCAATACATCACCCTCTATTTTCGACCCGCCACAACCCATTGCTTTGTTGGTACAAAAGAAGGCAGCTGTTGGAAGAGAAAAAAAAGAGTGTAAATTCGCTATTTGAGTCGTCATTCGTCAGAATCAGCGTGCACTCCCTGCACGCATTCACTAATCAGTAACCATAAAAAACCTTAAAAATAGACAAAAGACAGCAATCACTAATCAATTATGATTTCGATTTTTGAATTATTGATTTATAATAACCCCCACTTTCAGAACTATTATGAATTTCTGAAAGGAAAGTAAGGGTTCGGTGGAGCGAGGGTTGTGAAAGTGAAAGTGAGGTTCGGGGTCAGCTCAGTTTTAGTTGTGATTTTTTTTTTCTCTGATCACCACGTGGGCGCTCACGCACCAAGCGGCCGTACCCACGAACATTACGCACAGGCCAGTATGTCGTCGAAGTCGGGTGAAGAGGACGATGATCAGGAAAAGGCCGTCGAGGTGTGGAAGATCCGCAAACTTGTACGTTTTCACGGTGTCTTCAGCACGCTGCGCACCCCGCCGCTGCCGCGCCCGCGCCCACGCACGTACCGCGACTCGCGCTTGCATTGTAGCACAGCAGGAGCTAACGATTGCACGCTCACGTACACAGATCAAAACGCTATCAGAAGCATCTGGTAATGGCACGTCGATGATCAGTCTAATTATACCGCCGAAAGACCAGGTACGTGCTGTCATGTTCCAGGTCCTCGCATTTTCCGCTTCGTCGCCTCCGCAACCGTATTAAACCGTCGGTGTCCTTTCACGTACACGCGCACAGATTTCTCGAGTGAACAAAATGCTTGCTGACGAGGCTGGTACGGCTTCGAACATCAAATCACGTGTCAACCGGCTGTCTGTGCTTAACGCGATCACGAGGTGAGTGAAATGCGTCCTTGCCGTTTGCGCGACATTTGCGAACGCACAAATTGTCTTCGCACGCACGCTTACAATCACGCGGTTCCTCTGACTCCCGATTCGAAATATTCTTGTTAATTGTTTCAAAGTGTCCAGCAGCGCTTGAAGCTTTACTCGAAGCTGCCGCCGAACGGACTGGTTCTGTTCTGCGGCACTATCGTCACCGCGGAGAACAAGCCGAAGAAGTTGAACATCGACTTTGAGCCGTTCAAGCCGATCAACACGTCGCTGTACCGATGCGACAACAAATTCCAGTGCGAAGCGGTACGTAGAAGAAACCATCTTGCATTTTTTTGTTCTCTGTACCCGACGTGATGTCGTCTCGTGAGTATTCAGTCTAACCCCATTGTCACACACCTTCTTTCTACGCCGCAGCTGCGAGAGCTATTGGAGGACGATGCCAAGTTCGGCTTTATCATCATGGACGGTAACGGCACGCTGTTTGGCACTCTTCAAGGCTCCAATCGACAGGTGAGTGAGATGTACTTGTGAGTGTTTGCGAATTTAGTCACGACGTAGCCTTCGCTTTCCGTTTCTGTTTTTCACAGATCTGGTTGTCTCTTTTCTTTCTCGCTCTTCGCAGATCCTGCACAAGTTCAGCGTGCAGCTGCCGAAGAAGCACGGACGTGGTGGTCAGTCCGCGCTGCGTTTCGCGCGCCTTCGTCTCGAGAAGCGGCACAACTATATTCGCAAAGTGGCAGAGCTGGCTACGCAACAGTTCATCACGGCGGACAAGGTGAATGTTGCCGGCCTCGTGTTGGCAGGCTCGGCCGAGTTCAAGCAGAAGTTGAACGAGAGCGATCTCTTCGACATCCGTCTCAACGCTGTCGTCGTGAAGATCGTCGACGTTTCGTACGGTGGCGAGAACGGCTTCAATCAGGTAGGCACTGCATTTCTTTTGCATATGTTTCATTGTTAGCTTGCAGAGGACCCGCAACCGCTCCGGAGAACTACCTCGGCTGTCATATGGTTGCCACTGTCGATGTGACGTGATGATACTCCAAATAACAACACCTTTCGGGGCAGAACGTGTTTATGTTGAGATAGAATATCTGATCGCATTGATTGCATCGTGAATATCTAACATTCATGAGACAACATGCTAGCCGCACATAGTCGTATGAATGTCAGCGAGCGTGTGCGTTTGTATTCGCGTCAGCTCTCCCCCACCATTGAATCCCTTCTTTCTCCACCAATCTTTCTTTGACCCTCACGCTCTCTTCCACCCGGCCCCAGGCGATTGAGCTGTCTGCCGACGCTCTCTCCAACGTTGGCTTTGTGAAGGAGCAGAAGCTGCTATCCGGCTTCTTCCACGAGATCAGCATGGACACGGGCAAGTACTGCTTTGGGCACAAGGACGTAATGTACGCATTGGAGAATGGCGCCGTTGACCAGCTGATCGTACACGGAGAGTTGGAGTGCGAACGGTACGAGTTGGAGAATACGCAGACCGGCGCTACCATCGTGAAGATTATGCGGCCTGATGAGGAGACGAACCGTGAGAACTTCGTCGACCGTTCGGTGAGTTTAGCAAAGAGTTCAAGAAAAAAAAAAAAAAAAAAAGCATCTTAAGAGCGATTTTCCTTACTTTGCCTTAGCCTGCGTACGTATATCACGCTAGTGTCGCGACCTGTACACACATCTCACGCTGGTATCGGCATTGTATCGTTGCAGGGGGATTCGCCCGTCGACTTGGAGGTACGCAACAAAGAGTCGTATATCGAGTGGTTGACGATGCACTACAAAGACTACGGCGCCGGACTGCAATTCGTCACGGATCGCTCGCAGGAGGGCGCGCAGTTCTGCAAGGGATTCGGTGGCATCGGCGCCACACTACGCTACCAGCTGGACTTCAATCAGAACAACGAGGTCAACATGGACGGCATCGAAATCGACGACGACGACTTCTTCTAAATCCCAATTTCAGTCAATCTTAACAAGTAATGGATGTGACTGATTACCAAGCGGTACTCGGCGTTCGTTGCTGTTAGATGCCACCGCTTTTACGCTATGTAACTTTGTGTGCCGGGCTCGTATGGTGTTGACGTGAGCTGCATGCAGTAGCATGGAGCCTTGACTCTTGAGCGACGAATGCCTTCAAAATTTTAGCGAATGCCGCGTAACCTAAAGCACCATCATTTTTGTTGTGCATTTACACGTATATGTCATTTAATTTGTTGATCAGTAAAATAAAAAAAAAAATGGAAAATACCATTTAGAATCATCTATTGATCCCAATCTAGTATAAACACCAGATGTGTAATTATTTATCATGTCACTACATATATTTTTACGGAATCACGAGAAAATTAAAAAGTTCTCGGTCGGCCTGGCCCGCCACAACACGGGCGGGATCTGCAATATTTTCTGTTTATTTATGATGAATAGCGCTATATTTGGTACATTTATGTTAATAATACGATTTATTGCGTATTTAAGTTTTGCAAGTATGTATTTTAAATCCAAAATTCGTCTGGAAATATCGTTCAGGTTGTGAAAAGACTTGATCAATCGATTGAGCTTCAATTCGTTCGAGCTCCACTCAACGCCCTTCAAAACTTTCAAGCAGATAAATTGCTAGTTCAAACGATAGAGTATGCCTCTAAAAAGAGGTAATCGTGTTGTGGCACCACGCCATCTGCTCAATTTGGCTTTTATCGCAGTTGTCGCCGCGCTCGCGATCGCCGCCAACGCTGGCGCCCCGCCAACGCTTGAACCCGCCGACGCTGCCGCCCCGCATGCGCATGCTGCCGTCGCTGATTCCACGCCTGCTGTCGTCGACGGCAAGAATAATTGGCCGACTGATGCCGAGATTGCAGCTGGAGAATCTTATGATGCTGGGGTGGTTGAGATGTCACCGCCGGGTATCGAACCTTTACATGGCATCGAAGATGCGCACAGCGAGTTTGGTGACGAGTTCGATGTTTCGGTGAGTCTACTTAAGCGCCGTGATAACTCATTTGTTAAGGTTGTTTGGAACATAACGACACGACACTACTTTGTTTCGTTTTAATGCGAGTTATTTCGAAAATTGATCGACTTTGATATATAATCAGAACTAGCGTGTCGTTGGCGCTCGAAAACACACGACGGTGTACAATTTAGTGCACTCAATGCATGATGCCTATTCGTTGAGCCTTTCGCTGATGAACGAAAATTGAAACATTTCCTCAATTAAAAATTAATGAATTATACAAATATGCATCAAATGCCAGCTTGTTTGCATGCGTCAAGCATACAAACTGCCTGATGGCATGGTGCACGCCGAGGGCTGTGTATCGACGGCCGTGACGGGCAGCCGCGCGCTGATGATCGGCGGTTTCGGCGCTGCAGCGGCGTGCACACGTCGCGAGTACCATCTGTTTGCGTTGTTTGAACTGCCAACGCCACTGGCGTCGCGCTTTACATCGACGGCGCTCGCCATGCGCGTAATCGATGCGACGAGCGCTGCTGGCCGCGGCATCAACGTCTACGGGCTTGGAACGCGCGACGATGGTGGCATCACAGCCGCCGATTTCGACAACGCGAACGACAATAATGGCAACAATGACAACAGCAGCGGTGGCAGCGCGACACTGCTGCACACAGACTTTGTGCCTACCGCTGGCAACGGCGGAGACGGTAGCAATAGGAATGGAGTTGGCGGCGGCGACGGCGGCGGCGTGATCACTCAGGACGCAGCACACCGCGCATCGCTCGCCGCTTATATGCGCTCTCTCTACGACGACGACGGCAACGCCAATGGCGCATTTGCACTGTTCCGTTTGTCATTGCATGAGCCGCTAGAAGAGTGTAAACGCCACTGCGATGAGCGGTGCGAAATCACTCGATTTCGCATTGAATCAGCTTCGGTATGTGGACGTGCAGCTTGTTGCCTGAGCTGGTACCACATTCCTAACGTGGCGCTACGAATGAGCCTATGCATACGATACGAAAATCAATATTCTTACTGTTACACATGCAAAAAGCCGTGAACATTCGTTCACGATCAATCACTGTTTGCGCTCTTTTGTTTCCACACTCACACAGCTTCGGCTGACTGCATCGCTGGATAGCGGTACGTTCGTGTCCTCGCCCGTCGCGGATCCGTTGTGCAACCTCGGCATCGCATCCGCCGCTGATGTTGCTGCTGATGCCGCGGGTGTTCGCTCATGTTGCGTGCGGTCGTGCGGTGTGTGTGACACTGTCGGCTGTGCGCGCCGCCCCGGTGGGCCATCGCTGTGTGTGAGTTTGGACTTCTTCTTTGTTCACTAGTTCAATTTTTATGGCTTGCGTGAGCTTCATTTGTATTCCGTCGAATGTGTAAATAGTAATGTACTGCATCAATACTACTCATTCGTATGGCGCAGTCAACCTAACTCATTCACGCCATCGAATGTACTTCAAGTCGATGTTCGAATTCCATCTGTTCACGCTTAAAAAAAAAAAAAAACAAAAAAAACCATTCACGGTGCAATGCAAACACACTTGTTTGTTCGCTCATAATTCGAAATCTATTCGCAGTGCCCGCGTCGTATTGCTGCTTCGCACCGTTCGTGCGACGCACATGCAGCGCCATGCGTACAGCGGATACACGGTGACGACGACGTTGGCCAGTCAACTGCCGGTGGGGTCGACACTGACCATGTGCCGCCGCTACTGCCGCCCACGACAGACCCTCGCTGCCAGACCGGCGTCGTCGGCGGCAGTGGCGAGGTGTGCTGCGGCGGCATGTGTGACGTCTGCTCTACCGGTGACGCAGGTGATGGCCTCGAGTTGTGGGTAACAACACAGCACGCGCTTACTTTTGTCGTTTACAGAAGATTGTTTGTAGAAGGTGGTCCGAGGCGATCCTACATCGTCTTAAACTGATAATTTTACGCGATGACTTTCAAGCTTGCCTGCTGTTTACTTTTGCTCATCACTCGACACGTTTGCATCCAACTATGTTTATTGCCATCGCTATGGCATGGCGAATTCTTGCAGTTATCAAGGGGGTGGCTTCGTGACGCATGGTTGCCAGAGTCAGCAAGGCGGCGCGGCACAATGCTGCGTCGCTGCGATCGCCGAGGCCTTGGTCAGCTGCGAAATCGCAGCGCCACCGTGTCTGCTCTTCTCCGACGCCACGTTGAAAGCGGTTGCAGCAACGGTAGTGGCGGATGAGGTTTTGTCAGATAAACGCCGAGAAAAACGATCTACATGGTCACAAAAACGTTTGGCGGAGCGACGTGCAACTTACGGCGACCTTGATGACGACGGCGGCGCCGTGCATGGTATGGATTTAGATTGCCAGGTATGTGTTTGAGAAACCTTATTCAAGCTTTGCTTTTTTACACCAATATTTGCAATAAGTTTGCTTTGTTATAATTGTTGACGTATCTATTGTGTCATAGTGACACTGTCAAGAAACATCAACATTACGTCTGATTTATACATCGAAATTGATGACACCACAAACGATAGGGAGACGCAAATGACGGCGTTCTTTCGTCCGATGGCGCATTTTGCTGCGCAGCGGGCGATGCTGACGACGCTTGCGGCGACCAATGCGGCGGCCACGACTGCCACACGCTTCCCGGCGGCTTCAACAGGTGTTGCATCGCCGGTATAGCACGCAGCGGGCGCTCGTGTGCAACACACGCGCCGCCGTGCATTATGATCTCACCGACCGTAACGTCCACTGCGAATGAGTTGACGGCTCCGAAGCCAGCGACGGTTTCAACCGAGCCGATTGGGACGCTGGCGCCAGGCCGGCGTTTGCTAGCTGAGGATCCTACATGCGAGAATGGCATTCGACAATAGTAAGTGGCGTTTCAATGCTTTCGTTTCGAGCATCGTCACTTCTCGGTCCTGGACCACACCTCTCACGAACAACAAGTAAGAATTAACAGCAACACGTGCTGTGCGCAGTCCTGCGGAATTTGTGGTGGCAAGGGTTGTTCTTCGCGCGACGGTGGCGCCGAGAATTGTTGCCACGGTGCGATCGACGAGAGCGGACGCTATTGTCAGGTGAGTGATGTTCGCTTCTTGCTCACTTCGTTTTGCTTGATTCCAGAGTTGCTTTCTTTAATCCGCATCTAGTTATCTATCGTGTTTCCTGCTCAATGACAAACTACTATTACATTTTAAAATAAACTATGAATGTTTCAAAATGCCGTCAGCTGACAACTGCACCATGCTCGCTGAAAACGCCACCGGCGTCAGCGTTGCCGCCGATGACGAGCGACCCCAACTGTGAAACAGGCATTCTCAAAGACGAGGCATGTTGCTCAAGTAAATGCGGCGCCTGTGGTGGTAAAGACTGTCACTTGCGGCCTGGCGGTGCAGACGCGTGCTGTTACGGCGCCATCTCCAAATCGGACGTGTCGTGCCAATCGGCGATGCCTCCGTGCAACATGATCGCACCGACAACAACGCCTGCGCCGACGCCAACGATGACGTCTGATTCCACCTGCGCTAACGGCGTTAAAAGTTGGGACGGCGCGGTGTGCTGTTGTAAGTGTTTGCATTTGTATTTGTGCTTTAAATTTACTGGTGTAAGATGGGCGCTCATAAAACTTGATGCTTACCCTGGTAAACCATAATCGCAGTGGAATCATGCGGAACGTGTGGTGGGACCGGATGTAGCACCAGAGACGGCGGCGCAAGCGGCTGCTGCATCAAATCCATCATCAACTCGGGTCGCGTTTGCAACACATCCATCGCACCGTGCGTTATGAGTGAAGCATCGTCAACACCGACGCCGACGTCGACACCGACAACGACAACGACGCCAACGCCGGTACCGACACAGGTGGTACCGACGCCGACGGACGTGTATGGAACGAGTGGCAGCAGTGTGTCGATGTGGGCTTGTAAGTCTGCATTGCCTCCTTTCCGCTGCAATGATTTTCAACCTACCGCTACGAAAACATTCGACTCACGAATAAGCACGATTGCGAAAATTAGACATTCAAGATGGGAAATTAAAGTACGGCAGAAACGCACGCGGCGATCGTTTGCCAGAGTCAGTTACGCTAACATGTCAGCAGTAAACCTTTTAATCGTGTTGCGCACTTGTTATCACCTTTGAACTTCGCCTTTAAATCAAATAACGTTTCACGAGAGCTTTGCACGGCTATCAATTTAGTTTCTCTACGTGCGGTTACGAGAATGGCAAGACTCCACCGGGCGAATCACTGATTCCGAATCGTGTGACGCTATCTGCTCCATCAGGTGATGCGACGTCGATGATTCAGAACGCGATCGACAAAGTCGGGAACATGCCGTTCGGTGCCGGTGGCTTTCGCGGCGCTGTGCTACTGCGAGCGGGTAAATTCAAGGTCAGCGGCTCCATCTTTATGCGGAAAAGCGGCGTCGTTCTACGCGGCGTCGGCAGCGGCAGCGGCGACGGCAACACCATCATCTACTCGACGAAGGCGTCAAAGTACACATTCTTGCAGGTGTACGGCAGCGGCAGCGGGTCGACGTCGTCGCCAACGGTTTCGCTAACGGGCATGTATCACCCCGTCGGCGCTCGTTCCGTCACTGTCAGCAGCGTAGATGGCTTTAAAGTTGGCGACCTGATCGTAGGTTTGATCGTGACGGCATTCAGTCTTATTATTGTTTCACATGGATTGCAAAAAGGTTTGCCTAATTTCTGCAAAAAAACGATCAAATGTCTTATTCCAGGTTTTGAAACGTCCAGCATCGTCAAAATGGATCCATGAGTAGGTGGCGAGCAAAATATAGCAAATATGTGTTTGTTATGTAATTATGCAACATTCAAGCGAACAACATACGATTACTACGCACTAATATCAAATTTAGTATCGGAATGGACAATATAAAAGGTTGTTATCCAGGTATGTATATGGTTACTTATTCTTGAATGTAATTGTCACACAAACTGTACATGTTTGTGATGATTAGAGATGCGCATGTATCAAAGTTTGAGTGTGCGTATTAATTCTAGAATGATGACCCGTCGTTAAAATACACATGTAGAAAAAAAAGGATGCTATGACTGGAAACCGGAAGATTACAAATACGACGTTAGTTGTGCGGCGAATCGATCGATCAGATGACATTACGTGCACTAATGTAACGCATGCTTCGATATTTAGAGTTTTGTGTTTTCACGCATTTCGATATGCACTGCAGTTCGAGCGAAAAATCACGAAGATCGACGCTAGCGCTAAACGCATCTTCCTTGATAGTGAGATACACTCTCTCTTGTTTTCCTTATAAACTTCTATGACTTGCCGGCTTGGATTTGAACAGCATTATCAAATCGCTATCTCTCGTTTTCCCGCCTGGAGTTTCTCACGTTCTCAATAATTCTGCACTTTTTCCGCTTCAGCATCTCTCACAATGTCATTTGAGTCGAAGTACGGTGGTGGCACAGTGTCGAAATTTAGCTTCAAGGGACGCGTGCAGAAAGTCGGCATCGAACATTTGCGCATCGATACCGTCTGGAGTAGGTGGTGCAGCCTTGTATATGAACCCGCGAAGTAATGACTGCGCGCAAAAATTCACGCTGATAGCGTTACTGTTTTTCTCATCGAAATAACAGAATCGTACACGGACGAGAACCATATTTGGAATGCAATCGAGATGTCGCGCATCGTTGACTCATTCGTACGCGACGTGACTTGCATTCATATGGGCCGCGCATGCGTAAACTTGCTGGCATACACGAAAAAAGTGTCAATCCTAAATGTGGGTAGCGCTTAACGCACGGAATGTCATGCATGCTCCGAAACTAATTCTCTTTGTGTCATATTGGCATTAGTTGCTAACATGTGTCTGATCCTTATGACACTTCAGTGCTCAGCGCTGCTGTATAAATCGATCGTGACGGGACAGCGCCGCTACGGCTTTTCCGGACAAGGACAACAAGTGTTGTTCCAGAACCTCGTCGCGCACGATGGACGCCACGACTGTGCTGTCGGTGCCAGGCAGCCCGGACCTATCGTCTTTCGCAACGTAAAGGCCACACACGCACACAACGACATAGGGCCGCATCAGCGCTGGTTCGTAGTGAGCATGCACTGGTGCGACATTAAATGAGGCGCTCTGTTTTCGCAATGCAATTAAATCTAAATCGCGCTAATATTATCAATAAGTATGATTTCATATCTACCATCGCAATGAAACAATTATCATCAGGTCGACAGGCATTCTTTGGGAGCAAATTGATACGAACCGTGGACCAGTGCTCTACGCTGACGACGGTAGGCAGCGCAATGCTTTTGCTATTCTGTGATTTGTCGATTGCTGATACGTACATGTTTGAGTCTTACACGTATTTGTATCGTTTCTAACCATCGGCGAAATGCTTCATTCCAACGGCACCGATCTTGTTGTTGGATCAAAGGAAATATAAATTTGCGTAATCGTGGAAAATCTGGATCTGGTCATGGCTGGGCGGGAGCAAACAATGTGATTTGGAGTAAGTTGTGCGAAGTCGAAATATTTAATATTTCTTACATGACGCTACCCCATAACGCGTGTATACCTTTCAAAATGTTTGTATGATGCATCTCCACAGACGGAATTTGTCGCATTATTCGAGTCTTTTCGCCGCCTACAGCAAACAATTGGGGTATTGGAAGTGAGTTGCTCTAAGTTTGCACTTGTGACAGCAATGATGTTCTGTAAACCGTACTTATTCCACACTTAATGATACAATCGATCGGTACTCTATCTGCAGCTATATCGCGCAATAAAATGTATCAAGGCACCGGATTCTTTGACTCCATAGGTAAACCGGTTACGCCAGCAGTAAGAGTCGTCACAACTTGTTCTAATGCAACGCCACTTGCGCAGCATCTCAGTCTCAGTTGAGCATGCAGGCCCGTTTTACGAATCGATTGATTTGCAATCGTAAAACAATGCAATACAGTCGTTGTATCTGGCACAGGTGCGCGATCGCCAAGGACAGCCGCAGAAGGCAGACGCCGCCTCGCTCGCGGAACAGTTTCCGTTCGAAGGCGTCGACGCTTCCGGCCCAGACGACGGCGACGACGCCGCCATCGACGGAGGCGTTGGCTGTGAATTCTGCTCAGCCGAGCAAAGGTGCGTTGCGGACGCGTGCGAGGTAATTGGTAGCGGCATTACCGGCGGAGGCGACGGCACCGCTGTTGGGACGCATAATGACGATCCTCGCTCGGAGGGCAGCAAAGATCGTAGCGGCGTCGACGGTTCGAACAATCTGGTGATTTATTTCCTCGTTACCGGCATCCTCGTAGCAATAGTCACCATTTACATCGTTAATCTCCGCAAAAGGTGAGTAATGAGCTCGCATTTCGCTCAAGACGAAATACCAATTGCTAAAGAAATCGTAATGGAAGTAAGCTAATTCGCTGATGATCAATAAATCACTACTGACGTAATCCAATGCAGTAGCAGCGGTGTCGATGAACGGCTTCTTAACGCTTTGCACGGGTTGGACCAGCATCCTGTCGCACTATGCGACAGCAGCGAACAAACGGAGCCGCCTGCGCACCATTCCGACGCGCACTTTAGAGATAATGCATCAAATGCCGACGGCAGCTTCGATAGCATCGAAGATACCATCGGTCCTAGCAATTTCGCGACAACAGAAGAAGCTGCCATTGAAATGGCGAACATTGACTCTCCCGTTGCCAGCCATTGAGTGAGGTCACGTAGGAATTCGTCTCTTCATGAGGTTGTATCGAAGTCAGTTTAAAAGACGGTTCTTTCATCTTTGGCCAGGTCGTTTCGTCACTGCAAATGCAGTACTCGGTATATTTAGCTTCAGAAAAGTTCTATTATGTGTGTGTTTGTGTACATTTGTGTGCTTACGTGTAATGTGTATGCGAATGTTTGTGATGATTTTGTCAGCGCAAGAAACGATTGTGACCACTGCGTACACACTTCACTCGGTTGAATAACTCACGATTTCGTCTGATAAGACGGCCAGCTTTAGCCGTTTTACTCAGTCGTCTGTTTTGAGTTTTCGAGGAAAAGTCATAAATATCGGCAACTCAGTCATTTTTTAATACAAAGGTCACAATAATCTTTACTTTTGTGCCCCAGACGACAAAAAAATAAAAATAACATATGTTCAATGTTCCATGACTTCAAAAATCAATTTCGCCTCTGCCGCTTCGACGGCCGCGCAGCTGCCTCCGACTTTATCGCTTTCGTCGTCGTCTTCGTCTTTGTCGCCCTCGACGCCGCCGCTGGCTTTGCGTTTGCCGCCACTGCCTTCGGTGGAGCCGACGATCGGTTAAATACGAGCGTGACATCGTCACTTCCGGTGGCGTCGAACGCGTAATTGTCGTAATCGAACGCCCTCAGATCGTCAAGCGTGCGGCAGTCGTTTACGGCAACAAAGCGGGCCATTAGGCCGCGCGCACGTTTCGCATGCACAGCAATCACGCTGCGACGCAAAGTGAAAGAAATCAAAGAGCGGAGTGTTGATTGTTTATTGTTACGTACATCATGGTTTTGATAAAAAGTACTTGATTCAGAGCCGATACGAGCAGAAAATGCACAGCGCAGTACTCACCGTCCCTGGTGCTTGAAAACACACGTAACTACTGTGACATCCTCGTCGAAGTGAGTCGCTGCGTGCGCCAGGACTGCCTTCGAGTACTCGTCACTGGCCACATTGACGAGTAAACGTACGCCACCGCCACCCTCACCGATGCCTCTGCCGTTGTCAGTCTGCGTCTGCGCGTGCAGCGTCGAGTTGGCAAAGGAGGCAAGTTTAGTGCCCCACAGCTTGTACAGCGAAGAGGTCGCCTCGCCGTCGGCGTCAACGAGAGCAGCGGCAGCGGCAGGCGGCAATTTTGAGCCAAAGCAGAGACGATACGGCTGAATCGGAGTCATCGCCGGTACTGTGACGACAGGGAATTATTTCGTATGAGTATTGGCGCGTGCGAGCGTGAGCGTGTGGATGAGAGCGTGCAACACGACACAGCATCGAGTTCGCCGTGCGCGTAGACAAGGCAATTGGATCTACCGATGGCGAACTCACAGCAGCCGTAGAGCCCAGACACGATAAGCAGACGCTCATGAAGCCGTTTCAGTTGCGGTTCGGTCAATGTGGCGGCGTCGATGCCAACAAACGCAGGCCCTGAGTACATGAACGCCGCCGCCTTCTTTGGCTGCGCGGCAAACGCAGCAAAACGGCCAAAGTTCAGCGTGGCAAGACTATCGCTGACGGCGAGCGTTGATTTCAACGCCGCTTTCGGCAACGCGGCCAGTGCCTTGACAAGCGACGCCGTCTCCTCAGGAAACGGTGGCGTCGCCTTCGTCGCGCCCGACGGCAGCGGCGTGCGCTCCGGCAGTGGCGCCTCGTTCATACTCTTCGTCGGGGAGATGATCAGAAGCATCGGATTCGTCGAGAGTAGTCGGGCACAGGAAGCAGAGGTGAGGCGGTCAAACGTTGACAGGGTCGTAGTGCGATTCGCCTTTGCTGACTGGAGGCTAGTCGCCGTCGCGGTTAAAGTCGGAAAGCGGAGGGAAAAGAGGCACCGGAGTGGAATACTGCTCGTCGTCTGGTAGAAAATTCAGTTCAGTGGCTATCAATGGCGTTTTCCTCCCTTTTTCCTGATCATTTCGACTTCCGACTTTCGAGGTGGAAATTCACGATCACGAGTCGAGAGCAGTTTTGCGTGCAGGTCTTACACGAAGGTACCGTTATACGTCAAAAATAATGGCAAACACTGGTTAAACGTCATTAAAAGTTGTGAAATGTACTATTCATACCCAGTAATCTCTATCAAATCCACGCGATCAATTTGTCGGAGGTCAGTTGAATCTCGCCTATCGTCACGATGCCGTGTAAGTCGCTTAGCGTGCGAGGAACTCGATCGGCCGGAAGCTGCGCACTTTATACATGATGCGATACCCACTGTCACAATGATATAAAGTAAAATCAGATGGGTGAGGTGAGTCACTACATTTGAGACACGGCGAATGACAGGCCATTGCGTCGGCGGCATCGTCCACTGTCGCTACGATAACGCCGTGGACTACACTTGTTGAAAAATAGCGACACCTGCAAAAAAATGGATGCAAGGAAAGGCACAAACGGATAAACGGAACAGTTTAAGAACCGGTATAACGCACCACATCTTGCAGCGCACGGCGTCCTTCACGCTCATACTGTTATCGGCACCGCATTCGCCGCACACGAAGCCGCTAGCGACGGGCGGCGTCGCTGCATCCTGCACCTTCGCCCACTTCTCGCTCAGGTGTGTGACAATCTTTACGGGTAGCGCCTCATCACCACCGTCAATCACCGCGCCTTCGACGTCCATTTTACTCATAACTGCGTCGTGATGTTCAGATGTGAGTCGACGTTGAGCCGCGTTCGCGTCGCGAGGACATCGATGGCCACGCGCTGCGCACGGTGGTGGGCCATAAATTCACAATGAATAAGTGCGCAGTTTCTCGACTCTCATGTTGATTTTGAAAAATGAAAAAAATGAAAATTATTAAATGAGGTTAATGAAATCGTATAAAATCGAGACATTACATAAGAGAGGCAAGTGAGAGTCTGCGCGCCGTGGGCACCGATCATTGCACGCATCGCTTAACAATGTAGTTCACGAACACTTCAGCTACTCAGAAAACTTTTAACGCTCAATGTTTACAATCTTGCGTGATTGTTTGCGCACCACTGTATTTGGCACGTGAAAGAGCAACAGTTCACCCCATCACACTAAATTTCTGTGTAGTTTTCCGTGTCAACGCAGGATGAGCGATCTACCGGTGATTGACCTGGCGAAAGCTGTGGTGAGATTTGGTTGCTGCAAAAATTAGTTCTCTCGGCGCCGACGTTTGCGTGTTGTCCCCATTTTTTTTTTTATTTATTTTTTTTTTTTTTCTGCGATTGCAGAGCATTGTACGTGTCACGTTGAAGTTCTTTAACACCCGTCCGGTCTCATCGTGCACAGGAGCAATGTTGCGACGACAAGGGCTTTTTGAACGAGCTTCTCGGAGAATTTGTCGAAGACCGCAAGCAACTCGAAACGCTCCGGGCTGCTATTGATGCGAAGTGAGTTTTGTGTGTCATTGTCGCTATTTTTCGACCATTGTGATTGCTGCTACTGCTACGCGCGCGTTCTTCTGTGCGTTTCGACCAGCTTTTCTGACGTCTCTCTCGCCCCCTGCAATTTTCTCGGCCGCGTCAACCGGTGATAGTGATTATAAAGAGGTAGCGTCGGCGGCACACGCTATTAAGGGTGCTGCGCTGATGCTGTCGTTGTCGCGTCTATCGGCAGCAGCGAAGGCGGTCGAGCTCTCTGGAAAGGCGCTGAACGGCGACCCGGTTGACAATCCGCCGTCAGACGCGGAGCTGGAAGATCTGCGCGGCGGTCGTCTAACGACGATGGTTGGTGAGGTTGAGACCGCATTTGACGCCGTGATGGAATGGTACTCGGAACATGGCGATGAGCTCCAGGGCGACGAGGAAGATTGATAGAGTGTGGTAATTGGTACGCTCTTTTTGTCGGCTACATGAACTGTGAAGCCTGTCAATGTCGATTAGAATGATTACTGGCAAGTGAAGATCAAGGCTTGCGTAATGCGTATGCTCTAAAATATAGATTACGTCGTATGTGTTATGACGTTTGTAATTTCGGCATGCCATTCATCAATGGTGATTGTCTTCTACCATTTACCAAATTTACTTAA
>JACKZZ010007490.1_pt1 | contig 18917 bp, 7 predicted proteins | sample 8027871 | NCBI WGS metagenome assembly JACKZZ01 (sample SAMN15724774, study PRJNA655200) | protist metagenome | isolation source: fluorescence activated cell sorting (FACS) single amplified genomes of... | place: USA: West Boothbay Harbor, Gulf of Maine | collected 2000-07-19
TAGGAGGGTACGTTACAGTCGCAGAAAACCCATGGGATGTACTATCAGACATAGATGATTGAGGAATAATCATAGAATGTGGCGTAGACGAGGGTCCAATAAACGTTGACGCATAGGAAGTCAAGACAGCTGTAGGTACAGACATATTAGCACCCAAGGGAGAAAATGGTTTAGCGTCTGCTCTAACTGAAAACCGCCCAGATGTACTTTGTCTTGCAGAAGAATTAGCGAGATTTGGAGATACAGTTGCAGCATAAACCTGAGTATCTACGACACGTTGCACTCTTGATGTGGACGTCTCCAACTGATGGGACTGATGAATGTTATCGTGACCATCAAACCAATGCCTTGTGGAGGAGGAGGAGCTATAACTATTTGCCCCAGGGGTAAAACTTAATATTTCTCCGTGGTACACATCTTCCGTTGTAGAAAATTCAGACATCCGCAATGGAGCTTCATCTTGTTGAGATGGTAACATATACCAAATATAAAAGCGAACTACTGATGATGAAACGTATGAATCGCCTGAAAAAAACAACTTTTTCTAAGTCTTGGAAAAAACTAGAGTGGGGGAGTGAAAGTTGGCTTGTTGTGTGTTTTCTTGTTGGTTTTGCATTCCTTAGGTTTTTAGGTTTTTAGGGGTATTTAAAGTCAGATGGCCTCGTTATCGCCACCTTTGAAACGTCGTTTGGCTCCTGATGGCTCTGAATTGATAAAGTGCTTGAGTATGGCAAAGAAAGAGTTGTGTCGACAGTTGAATGAATCAAACAGTCGATTTCACTCAGATGCAGAAGAGAAGAAATTGAAAGTGATTCTTGATTCCGTCTTTAAGCAAAAGCACAGTAATGCTATCATCGTTATGGGTGACGAGGATAGTGGAAAGGAACAATTTGTAGATGAGGTACTCAACTCTTATAGAAAACCTGTTGGTGATGCTGATGCCAATGGTGATGGTGCTGCTGCTGCTAATGGAGATGGAGATGAATATAGATCAGCATTCCGTGTAGCTCGAATTCGTGGTTTAGTTGAAGGTAGCGATGAGCTAGCTTTATTGTCCTTAGCTAGGCAGCTATTTATGGAGAGGTGTATGCCTGGCAAATTTGACGAGAATGTAGAATCTATTGAGTCTGTCTTTAGAACTAGTTATAGTAGTGGATTGCCTACAGTCATTGTCATTGAGAATATTGAAGAGTATTGTAAAGGAAAGAAGCAGATTCTTTTATATACTTTATTAGATATGATGCATCGAAAAGATGCTTTATTCGCTTTGATTGGAATCACTCACAAGGTCAATTTTGATGTTCGTCTTGAAAAACGAGTTTCTAGTAGATTAAATGCACAATTCGTGCATCTATCTCCAGCTAGTTCCGAGCGCATATGTCGTGATCTTCATTCTCGTCTTCTTTTATCGCCTATGTCGTTCCCTGGTGATGAGAGATCAAAGCAAAAAATAGCGACTTCGTCTTCTGAAATTAATAGAAAAAGTGAGACTTTTAAAACGTATACCCAATTAGATTATGATCCTCGAAATGATCAGGCACAGATAAAAGAAGAAAAAGATGTGATCCAACCTATTGATGTAGAGGCAGGGGGTGGGACAGGGGTAGCTTGGGAGCTTTTCCGAACTAATTTCAATGATCAAGTCGAATCCTTATTTGGGGACAATCCTTCTTCGTCTTCGTCTTCAGAATCGTCATCTTCAGAGTCCATTATGGGTATTGTTCAAGGCTATGTGGACCATGGAAGAGGGGTTACTTTCTTCCTTAGGGCGGCTCTAACGACAGTGTTACATTTGACTAGTGCGGAACCATATCTAACTGTAAATGGACTTCAACGTGCTCTGGCTGCACTTGATCCACCATGTTCTTCCTTTATACTCAATGGGTTCTCATTAGTCGAGGTTTACTTCCTTGCTGCCATTACGCGCTTGACTGGTGCTGCATATAAAACTCCTTTTTCGCAACGTAATATGCAACGTTCAAAGGCTAAAGATGGTAATAGCGATAGTACTGATATTCATGGTGGTAGCAGTAGTATTGGTGGTGATAGTAGTGGTAGTAGTAGAAGCAGCAGTTTTAAAAGTGTACACACTGCTGCTAGTTTGGGAATGGCGTCAGATGGATCATTTTCCTTGTCCCGTATTATACAAGAATTCGATCGTTTATGTGGATTTCTTCGGAATGAGACTATTGCCAGATCGCATCTAATGCATGCTGGTACTATGCTAGCTGAGATGCGTATTATAATTATTCGAGGTGGAGTTGAACAAATAGGTCGCAAGAAAAGTGCAAAAGGGAGTTTAGTATTAACTGAAGGAATTGAAGCCCGAGTATCATTACTTATCGATTTAGATGAAATCAGAATAGCCTTTGCATTGCTTGGAGTCGCAAAAAGAAACTCCGGTGCCCATCAAAGTCATGCTGGAGAGCACTTATTGCCCGAATATATATTGAGAGCGGTACTGGAGCCACTCGAAGCGATAGAGATACCCACTGGTACGATGGGTTTAGTTGTTTAATTACTTAGTAGGTTGTAAAAGATTTTATTTAATTGAGAATTTAATTGCGTAAATGTAAAATACTTCGTATCCTTTCCCTTTCCCACCTATTATTTGTATATATAATTAATTAAATTTCGACCTCAGTCGACTCAGATTCGCGTCCAAAGCCCATGCTGTCTATGTTTGTTCCCGCTAGAAGCAGTAGCTCATCGATAGAACGAGAGGAGGCTAGTCCACTACTCTCCTGCTCCTGTTCTTGCTCTTGCTCCTGATTTTCGCTTATAGTATCAGTAGTGCTTTCTCGTCCTCCTTCCCCTTTATTTGGCCCTTTCTCTTCCTCTTTCTTTTTAACTGCAGAAGCTACAATAGAAGCTACAATAGAAGTAGTAGTAATAGTAGTAGTAGCAGTCTCAACAAATTGAACAATTATAATAACAAACATGGCCCAGAACCCAGTGGTTTGGAAAAAGAGAAAGTTTGCATTTCCTGTTCCTGGGCCAAGCCATAAATACGCCACAATGGGAGTGACACAAGCACAGATGGTAGCTATGATAGCGACAAACACACAAGAGGGGTGTTTTGTTCTCATACACTGCAATGTCGCAGGACATAATACACAAGTCAGTAATATGGTAAATAAAGCATCAGAAAGGCTTACTTGAGGGTCACATACATTTACCACGGCTAGGGTAGCACACAATGCAATTCTTCCCCCTCTCCCATATTCCCCAATTTCCCTAAAGCGCAACCACAATGGAAGACATACTACTAAAGGAAGTGAATACAGTATCAAACGGAGATAAGAGTCATGCTCAGGAAATGATTGCATTTGTAAATACCAAGATAATCCCATAGAGGGGCGTATTAGAGAAGAGATGGTGGTTGCTGCGGTACCTAGCTCTAGTCCTTGGGAGGAGTGATGTATCACGGTAGCTGCAAGCACCAGTGTGAATAGAGTACCGTGTTTCCATAAACTAAAATTGGTACTGGTACTGGTACTGGTGCTAGTAAGACTTGGGCAAATGACCCAAAGTAATGGAAAGCAGAACCCCATCAACATTGTTGCTATCGCCACAGCTATTGAACCTAACCCTGGCCCTATCTTTGTGTTGTTATAAGCAAAGGAAGAGGAGAAAATGGCGAGTGTCAGACAAACTGCGATAAAGGATTGCCTCAGTGCTGGCACTGGAGATGCAGCAGCACTCAGAATGAAGAGTGGGTTTGCCCATAGAAGTGTCCAGTAGCTGTAGCCATTTGTATGTTCATTTGTATTGGAATTAGATTCAGTAACCTTATCTTTCTCCATTTCCTTTATTTTTTCTTCTCTATCATTCTCTGCTGAGACTGTTTTATCAAAATCTTTACCTTCTATAGATTGAATACAAAGACAGCAGATAGCCTGAAAAAAACTTGCAATGATTATAAGCACAAGGTGTTGAACATCAACTCTTGTGACTATTTTACTGAACATTAAAAGTAGGTTTCCTACCACAGTATTCGAGTAACACCACTCACCGCCATCAATGAGCAAAGGCAGGAATTGTGTAGATACTACATTGCGGCTTCGGTTCAACAAGAAGGCGCATTCCATTACATCGGTATTTGCAAAGCCTGAACCGCTTAAAATATCTACATTAACTCCATCCCAGTTTCCATCTGGAAAGAAATGAAACAGATAAAGTGCAGCAGCAGCTCTAAGTATCCATCCCAACACCCAAATGCTATTCATAGATACAATGCAAGCATATACTGTAGTTGTAAGGCTGTAAGTTTTAAACACTGAACCCCCCTTGCATTCTGATACTTCCAACAATGCACACAATATCGCCTTATCTAGATGAAGAAAGCACTTTTGGAAGCCCGCAGCAGTGGTTTAATTTAATAAATGAATTAAATCAAAAGATTGCGTACATCTTTGATTTTTATCAATACTTTGTATTTATAATAGAAGGAAATAAAAAAAAAAGTGACAAATAATTTTGCTCCATTACAAACTGGATTTAAAGTGCCATCTATTGCTGAAGCTACTGATGCATGGTTTGCAAAGAAAAAAAGAGAAGCAGGTGATAGTTTAAGTCATCCAAAAGAAATGAGCGAATTTGATCCTGGTTTAGCTTTTAGTGATGCTGGTTTAGGAGAAAGTGTTACTGGAGGACCATCTTTTAATACTTCAACTACTGAAAATAAAAACTTGAGTAGATTACAAAAATTACCATATGGTGAAGCAGGTGTAACACCACCCAAAAAAATTGTAGTGAAGAAAAATATGAATCTTAGATTATTTTTAAATAGTTTTGGGGCTCGAGTGTGCTCACTCTAGCCTCAAAACCAAAATAAATAGAGATTTTAAGGTTTCAGAAACCTTCCACATTTTGTAGATAGATTCCAAGAAATCTCTCAGTAATTAAATTATCGGGTCAGGAAAGAGAGAGAGAGAGATGATAATTACACCGTAGATTGAACAAAAAGTTGTTCACAAATCATCCGCTCGAAGTCGTTAAGACTAGCTTTAATTCTCTCCATGTTGGCGGGACTTTTATCAGTACAAATTTGAAGACAATTATCCAAGAGATCCGGCTTAATCGACGACATCGTACAGCCAGTCATAATGGCAATAATCATATCAGTATCCAACCTTTGATCGGTAAAACCTTTAGTGGCTAGCTGCAAAGCAACTTCAGGCTGTTGAAATACATCATCAACGTGTTTAAGTAGTTCCGTGACCCTCCCTGGAGTAACATCGTTCAAAAAGGTAGCGCGTTGAACTCTCACATCCAAATATTTCTTAACAATAACAAGGTCATCTACAGAAGCTGCCATTTCTGCTACAAGTGACTCCCAAGAAAGAATTGCTTTCTTATCATCAACTGGGGATACGCGTGCAACGTAAGCAGGTGGAGCATCAACAGCATCAACAGTCGTCCCAGTATCTTCAGCAACACCGCCAATATTAACATCTTTTTGTGCGACTTCTTTCACCTTTGCAACCTTGGCAGAACCAGTCCAATCAGGAGGAAGTTCAGTGGGTCTACCATTAGTGCCATAAGTCTCCTTCGATGAAGGGCCTACAACTCTTACTTGAACACCACAGGCGGGGTTATCAATGCAGCAGCCCGTCATAATACGCACACCCGCTTCATGAGAAACTGACAGCAGAGATCCGTAGTATGTAGATGCACCATTTCTTTCGAGATTAATAGAGACTTGTGAGCCGCCTTTTTGGTTATAAAGCTCGTCGTACACCATCTTCTCGTCGCTGAATCCGTCCTGGTTCTTGCGCATGTCCTGCTTATTGGCATGATTTTGGGTGTTTTCAATTTCCTTGGGGTCAATGCTTATTTGACCAACTACTGAAGGGTAGGAACGGTGATAACTACGAGCAGACCAAGAAATAGTTTGATGAACTCCGGCCTCAACTGTTGTAATCTCTGCAGTTGAGTTATTCTTCAAGGCAAAACGAATATCAATAGAGCTACCACGTTTCATGATGGAATCACCCACAAAGCCGCCAAGAGTCATAGAACCTTGACTGAAGCAGCAGCAGAAATTCACAGTCTGTGAATGGGGAGGCATAATAAGTTGATACGACTTGGCGCCCTCTTCTTGTGCAGCTTGGCATAAGAATTCTTTTGAGCTATCTACAGTGGAATCCCAAAGTTTTCCTTTTTGCTTGCAAAATCCACGAATAGAGTACGTTAGCTCTGCCCAGTTGCCATTATAAGTTACACGAGGGATTGTAGAAGGAGCATTCATGGGGATTTGCATCTTAACAGGGTACTCATATCGACCTACAGGAACAGTGGAACCAGGATCAAACTGTTCAAGCAGAATTTCGGTATTCATGACAATGCGACGCTGACGGATGTAATGGTGGTGAGTTTTTCTATTCTTTCCACTACCAGAAGAAGTAGTGTAATGAACACATGTCTTTTCTTGGGCAGAAATCTGAGCATAAAGGAACTCACATTTAAAGCCAGGTTTCATGACTTCCATATAGATTTTCCCAGTCAAATAGTCGCCAGCAGAAACGCCTTGCTGGTCGCAAACAACCATGATTCTGCATGATGAATTTCCCATCGTATTAAATGTGATGTAAATAATATCAAAATTTGGCCAAAAACCCCCCTATAAAACCACGGTTTTATATTCAGGCCAAATACTTGAAATATTTTTGGGGAGCACACACAAAGTGCGGGGCAATAGTGGAGATGGAGGAGCAGGTATTAGGTGATGTTCAGTCAGTATTGTCATTTTGGAAGGATTTTGATTTTGATAGTAAAAGGGTATCATTAGATAAACAATGTGTTGAGATGCGTGAACAAAAGACTGCGTCTATTAATGGACGTAAACGTCTTGTTGACATCACAAAGCGTTTCCGTGCTAAACAAGGTGAGGAGCAGCTCCTCATGGCTGCAGAGGTGCTGACATCTTATCAAGAAGAGATTGATCAACTATCTAGAAGAAGTAAGAGTTCAGAAGCTGCATTTTATGCATTGTATAAAGCTATTTATGAGGCACCAGATCCGGTTGAAGTTATTGAAAGTTTAATGACACGAACATCAGATTCTTCTACCCATGTTTTAGAAATAGAAAAACTGAAGAATGAACTAACACAGTATGATACTGAATTTCAACAATTAACGAATCAGGATATTACAATTCGAAGATTAGAAGAACAACTTGCAGATTTTAAAGACGGCATTGAAGATAAAGTTGCTGAAGAAGTTCGTAAACGTGTTGAACAAATCGAAGCTGCTGCGAATATGCGTGTACAAGAGGCAAAAGAGCATCAAATCAGTGTGGAAAAGCGCTTAGTTGCTGCATTAGATTCGATGAGAGAGGCACAATCTTTAGTTGATAAATCACAAACACAAATGTTTGAAGTATCAGCTCAAAATGAAAAGCGTATTACTGCATTGTTAAATGATAATTCTATGTTAGTTGATGATATGCAACGTGCGAATGTTCGAATTATGGAGCTAGAGTTAGAGCAATCAAGGATTAAGCTGCAACACGCAGCGCAACAACAAGATGTAGCATTTAATCCATCGTCCGCTTCGCCAACTGGTTCACCTCGAAGTTCCCCTTCAAAATCTGGTAATCGTGAGGATACGTTGCAAGCTGTAATTATGGAACTTCAAGGAACTTTACGTGAGAAAGAAGAATTAATGAGATTAGCCAAGTTACAAAAAGAATCAAGTGCATTAGAAGCAACTCAATCTTTAAGTAGAGAAAAGGATATGGTAGCAAAACTTAAGCAAGATTTGGCATCTCGTCCTACTCGCGGAGATCTTATTGATGCACGTAAACAATTACGAATCCTTCAAAGAGTTGCTTTTAATGTCGAAGATGATGTGGATGTGGATGGTGTTGAGGGTGAGGATACTGATAAAGGACTGGAAAACATTGAAATGTTGCTTGTTTCAAGAGTTAAATCACTCGAATCTGATTTAACAGATTTAAGAAGTGAACGTGATATTCATAAAACAAAGGCCCTTGCACTTGAAGAAGAAAAACATAAACTTGCACGTGATTTGGAAAAGCAGACTGCTCTTGCTGCTCGTCTCGAGAGCGACCTCGAACGTCAAACAGACGCCACTCTACCAAGTCATCGTGGAATTACTGGTTATGGCTCACGTTTAGGTTCAGTACCAAGTGGTAGAGTAGTTGGTGCTGCTGCCCTAGGTACAATTGATTTATCAGTCTTGTTGAATGTAGATAGTAGTAAAGTTCCCCAATCCGATAAAACAGCGACTAGTATTAATTCCTCTCTTAATTCAGGTTCAGGTGACCAACCTTCTTCATCATCAACATCTGTATTAGCAGCAAACAGTGAAAATAACCCAATGCTTTCAGTTGTATTAGGTCAACGTGATAGATACAGAGAGCGTTTGGCTGTTGTGGAAGGTAAATTAGTAAAAACTCAACGCGATTTGGAAACAGTTCAGAACCTCCAGCAAGCATTAGAAAAAGATAATATTCAATTATATTCAAAAATCCGTTACTTGCAGTCATTCGGTACAAGTGGTGCTTCAGCTGCAGAAAATTCTATGGGTTCCTCACCTCGGCCTGGGATGAAGATTAATCGACGTGGCGGAGGCGGCTCTGGGTCAGGTGAGGATAGTGGTGGTGATGTTGAAAGTGGTAGTGTAACTGAATCACGATATAGCTCGTTATATGAACAGAAAATTTCTCCTTTTGCGATATTTTCTCAGTCTGAAAAGGATCGCAAACTTTCTGAATTAACTGTAGCTGATCGTATTATTTACAACACTGCGAGTACAATCATCAGCACACAAGGAGGGCGTACGATTGTACTTTGTTACCTCGGTGCCATGCATCTTCTCATTTTTGCTATAATGTATTGGGAAACACACCACACGCAACGTGGTTGTGACCCCCTTTTGGATCATACGCATGACTAAAATGACTAATGCATACAGTGGGCGATGTTTATTTGATTTTATTTTTAATCATACGTCATTTTTAAGTTGTAAAAGATTGCATAAAGTTATTAATAATAAAGAAAGTTCTGAATGAATGTATTTTTAATCAACGAAGTATTTTTATAGTTGGGTTTTCACTATCCCGTTCCAAGATTTCTTAACCGCTCGCTACCCTTTCCTTTAACAGACTTTCCAAATTCAAGCCCTGAGATGTGCCTAGGAGGAGGTTTAGGAGGATGAATCTTATTATGTTTTCCATCTCGAGCTCTTTTTGAGTTATCATCTGGCAAATTGTGCATCAGTTCCTTGATAGGTGCTTGGTGCCTATAGCGATCCTTAACTTCAGTGGCGATTGCTAAACTCTCTTGAATATTCAAAACACCATGTCCCCAGCACTCAGGAACAATAAGAACATCACCAGCAGTTTGTACACAAGTTAATGGTTTGAGTGGATCAGTTTCTCGCTTTGCTAGTACATCCATGTCGTGTTCCACATACTCTAGAATCTGTACATTACTCATTGTCATGAACTTTGGAGGATAAACAAACCATTTCTTAGCACCATATAATAATGCTGACCATGCTGAATTGTGAAAATGCACAGGAGCACCAGAACCAGGAATACCGAGTGCCCACTGGGCGTTAACAAATAGTCGCTTTCGCAATTCCATTTCAGAAATATCATCTCTATCATCTAAAAATGTATCTTTTTCGTGTATTGATTTGTGACCATGACCATTATCTTTGTCTTTGTCGTTGTCTTTGTCAGGCGACGACAAATGAGACGTCTGAAGGAGCACAGCTTCATTAATAATATCTGGGGTTGGGCATGTGTGTGATTTAACAAGTGATTTTGGTCCTTCTGACCCCTCAGGAATGCGATGCCCTGAAAATACATACCAAGGGTGCTCTCCACCCTGTATATAATGATCTTTCATTTCTTCTATATACTCACCAAGTGTCATATCAGTAGCTCCTAGACCTTTAAATTTCTCGTTATAAGGGATGGAACTAACCTGCACACCTAAACTTCCATGCTTCTCCTGTAGAACATCTCGACTCATATGCGAAAGTGCGTCCCAATCTTGCAGTAGTCCACGTATCAATACAGGGGAACCCGTTTGAAGGTATTTCTTATACAATGTCTCAGCATTAATTTCATGAGCCCAATATTGGTCAAAATCACAACCCATATCTGTTTCATATCCTTTAAGTCGATCAGTCTCCCAACCACCGGACCCCGCCGCCCATCCAGTGCCATAGTTGTTGTTACTTGTATTGCCATTACTAGCTTCATGAACATGAGACTTATATTCATGTCTACGGTATCTACTAATGCTTGTTTTCTTTATATTTAAAGGAGGGAATTCGACATATTCACTATGCAGTTCTGGTTGCAATTTCCGCTCGATTGTTTTAGGCTTGCGTTGGGTGATATCAAGATATTTTAGAGCATCCTCTGGTCTAATAGCACCTGGATTCGATACAATATCCATCGTAGATTGACCTCCAGGGGTTGGACTTAACATATCCCCATACCCACGATCGCGCAACGCTGCAACTACATCGGCGTGGCCTTGTGTTGCAGCAAGATGCATCGCGGTAAGACCCATATTATTTGCCACATTTACTACACTACTTATGTATATATCAAGAGATGCTGCTGGAGGGGTCATAGCTCTATTATAAGTATTCTCTAATACGCCTACTAGAGCATCTACTAATTCCTTATGACCAGTGTATGCTGCATAATGAAAAGCGGTATTACCTTGACTATCGAGCATGCTTGCATCTGCTCCAGCTTTTTTAAGCCATTCCACTACATTAAGTTGGTACTTAACTAACTTACTCGTGATGTCACGACTAACTACTGAAGTACGGCCTATATTATCAGCATTTCCATTCGGTTTTGTAATTATATGCCCACCATCTTCAATTTCTGATAAATGCCTATTTATTATCTCGTCAGATGCAATTGAAGGCGGATTAATGCCAAATTTACTCGTAAAAACATGACCATCCTCTGCTTCTAAAAAGGAATCCAACCATGATCTCTTACCAGCTAAAATATTAAAAACATGTGATTTACTGTGAGCTGAAGATAGCATATATGATTGCATAACTGCTATAAGTGCTGTTTGCTTCGTTGTTTTCAAAGGTGCATTTGCAGGTATTCCTAAATCCCACAAACAATATTTTACAGCAGCTAAATCCATACCAAATGACGCTATAACCAGCCACTCAGCAGCACGTGTTCTATCTAGTACTATATTCGTTTCCATTCCATTCTCGCCTACCGAATTTTTCACGAATCTGCTAAATGGTATACTTGATGTTGATATAGATTCACCTAGTGGTATATCATAATTCCAAGGCAAGCCATCTAATGGAAAAGATTTAGGGGAAAGTTTCTCCAACGAAACAGTTACTCCGTCTCCATCACCCTTATGATGTCCTCTCATATTTCCTTTAGGACCTGCTCCACTATGCTGATCTTCCTCATGATGAACCCTACCAACTTCACGGTGGTGGTGTGTCATACTATCAGGATGGTGTTGGTTCCCTTGATCGCCGTCACCTTCTCCTTGGTCTCCTCCAGTACTAGCAAGTAATGCATCAAGTTCTATCTCATCTGTAGATCCATATCCCCATAGGAATTCATCAATAATAGTTAATTGTGAATCCTCGTGTATACTAGCTAGCCTTTGGGTAGGGCTGGTGACGCCCTTAGCCGCTATCAAACGAGCAAGTAAAGTATTATATGGTCGATAAAAGTTCTCAAGAGCAATTCTTGTATCTTCAAGCATTGGCTCTCGTTGCCCTTTGAATGTATTTGCCTTTTTACCAACTTCAATATCCAAATATGTACTTTTTTCAACTTCTTGTAATGAGAGGAAATTGAATACTCTTTGCATATATTTATGAGGATCAACATCATAATCCTCCAATCGTAATACTAATATTTGATTTGCTGGGAATACTTCAAGCCATTTTTCGATAAATGTAATATACATACCAACATTTAACCTACCCCAACCTGCCCTTCCAAAGCGTCGTCTATCATGCGCACATATTTGAGAGGCTCGAAACCAAGGAAGGCCATCTATTGAAAACATTAAATCGTTAATACACTTATTCATTCCACGAATTTGGGCAATTACTCGAGAATGGAACTCGGAAGCTGTTTTTTCATGATGCTCTAACTCACCGTTGTCTTCAGTTTCTCTACCGTGTCTGTGTGGTTTAGGTCTCTTCTTCCCACCCGCATCCTCATTTACAGACCTATCGTCATTCAGGAAATGGTAATCCGAAAAGAGACGACGTATTGGATCCGATAGAGTAATTATAAACTTTGCATTAGGCTGAATTGCATGAATAATTTGTGCCGGTGGTATTTTATTAGGCATTAATGAACCATCTGGTGATTGATTAGGCCACCACAGGGTATGGGGACCACCGTCCAATGTGATTTTCGAATGGAAATTGTCTTCTTCCTCTGCCGATTCTATTTGTGGAGTAGCCTTCTCAAATTTCGAAGTATACTCAAAAAGAGATGTATTCGGATTGATAAAGCCCTCATAATCTATAAAACTATCCGTAAACTCGCCAGTAGTGAACCATCTGATTTCTTTCCTAGTAGGCTGGACAACTTGAGGATGTTTCACCATTCGTTCGTAAAGATCTGAAGTACCACACTTGGGCTGGCCTAGTATGTATACATAAGGCAAGCATACTAAACGTTCACTACCACTTTCTCCACTACCACTGCCACTACTACTAACCAATCTCCTTCTATGATCTTGATCATAGCTGTGCGGGGTACCCTTAACATTACCATGTAGATGCCCATGACTATGGCCGTGCTCTGCTACTGGTCCTCGCTTAGCATGAGCTTTAGGTGCAGGTGCAGGTGCAGTTGCACTATACCAACAAGGGTTTTTGAAATTCTGTGCAAATCCATCTTGAGGTAAATTTCTCATAATTGTACTTATTCCTTGTTCTATTTCAGTTTTAGTACGTAGGCGTAAATCGTCAGCTTCGGACAACGGTAAAGATCCAAAGATTGATTGCAAAAGGTTGTTATTAGGTGTTTCTAGTTCATATTTCTGGTGACCAAGAGCAAATTTCGAAACTGTGCTAATAAAAGAATCTGAAGCAGTGAACAATTTAGTACTTTTACTTTTTATCGCTTGTAATCTTGACAATCCTTCCAATTCCTGTTCATCAAATGCATTATTATTAGCCAGAATAATCCATAAGAAACAAGCTTGAACAAAAACTGTACTAATCATTGCCAGAAATGCATAATTCATCCTTTTATCTGACATTGAAACATAGTAAACAACAACTGGGACGAATACCAATGAAGCTGCCAAAAAGTTACTAAATACAACTAAAGCCAATGAAAACACGGCACTAAATGAGACACAGAAAAAGGCTATAGCCCAGAAGACATTAGGTGCTTTACTTGGAGCCATTTCCACAACTTTCTCGTCAGCAATAGACCAAGGAATAAAGCACAAATCAATATCCCACTTTTGACAAAAATATTGGTGGACGTACCTTTGTTTGAGTTTTGATATCCCGTCGCTTCACTGGCGAAATGCAATTGAATCCTCTCCAGAAGGGGACTACCAATCCTGCGTCTGATAGTAGAGGAACAAATAAATCAGAGAAACAGTCGCAGATCAACCCAATCATTCCAAGAGCGATGGAATTCATTGATGAATATGTGTTTGGAAGATATCATCCGATATTTCCCATCCTGTGGGGAAGCACTATCACCTTCTTGGGGGCTTGGTTAATCTATCGGGGAGCGAAGAAATTCTATACTGTTTCTGATCAAAATGATTTTCTTCAATATGCAACAGATCAATTTTATTGGCTTTCAATTGTAGTATGTTTTTTATTCAATTTGAAGTTTGGGCATTCTGTGCTTGCTCGCAGCCAATTGGTGCGTCGTGTACTAACGACAATATCAACAGAAAACAATACCGAAGATATGCAAAGAGTGAATTATTATCTATTAAGCATTCTTTCGAAAGGCTTATTGATAGTTGAATTGATTATATCCATAGTCCCGTACACTATATACTTCGCATATTCCTATGACAATGACATGTATAGCGATGAAACAAAAGAAAACTTACAACTTGTTTTCGTCGTTATATGCGATTTCCTAAATACATACATTATGCTGCTATGGGTTTGGCTCAATATATCAGCAAAGATACTTTCGGAATTTGCGATAGATAACAAAATTAACGTGGAAACCATGAACAATAGATCAGCTTTACTAGCTTTTGTTAGCGTTTCTGACGAGATGCATAATATGACAGAAGGGTGGACAGCAAATAACATTATGCGCTTGATATTTGGTGTTTATTGGGTGTTTTATTTTTTTATCCATGCAAGTGGACTTCTCCAAATACCTCAAGAATTTTGGGACGATCGCATCGTTTTGAATCTTATCTTTTTTACGATTCAAATCGTTTTACGGTTTTCAGCACTTGTAGTCCTAGCTGCTGCTCCTGGATACGTAAATGTATGTCACATCTTTAATGGTCGCAAGAATGCAAAAAAACTGATGAAAAAAACAGAGTGTGACTTTCGAGAGGTTTTATCTTTTTTGGCTATTTCTGAATCCATTGCCGATGAGGATGGTATGCTGTATTGCGGGGTGCCCATGACGTTAGAGAAGGTTAGTTATATATTCACCGCCCTTGGCGTTGTTATCAGCTCTGCGGCCACCACACTCAATAGTTATTAGAACTTCGTACTTATTTGTAGTGTTCAAAGTCGTGCGTTTTTTATATCATATGCGTATGGTACTTTTAGTTCGCATACAGACCCTTTCGGGCAGATGGCAAAGTAGTATTTTTGCCGTGGTTTTTTCTTTTTTTTGGATTTAATTAATTCACTATTTCCCCATAAAAAGCAACTTCCGCTTGAAGACGACTTTTTATTTGAGTAGTATAGTCTATATAGGGGAGTATTGTGCCTATTTTTCCTATTTTGGTCACTGAATTAAAATTGGTTGGTGGTGAATAGACACAAAGTTGAGCTTGGTAAGATTTCGGATTAGAGTTGTATTATATGCTCAACTTTGTGTCTATTCACCACCAACCAATTTTAATTCAGTGACCAAAATAGGAAAAATAGGCACAATACTCCCCTATATAGACTATACTACTCAAATAAAAAGTCGTCTTCAAGCGGAAGTTGCTTTTTATGGGGAAATAGTGAATTAATTAAATCCAAAAAAAAGAAAAAACCACGGCAAAAATACTACTTTGCCATCTGCCCGAAAGGGTCTGTAATTAAAATTAAATTGTTATTTTCTTCTAAAAAAGTAACACACATACACACGCGTATCAAGATGTAACTATTACAATAACTATACCTCTGGCGAAAAAAGTACTTACTTCGAACTTACTTTTTTCCTTTTTGACCAAACATAACTTGTGAAAAGAGAGATCCTGATCGGCTAGGACTCTTTCCCTTCTTTTTCGCGCTCTGGGGAGTATTTCCACCGCACTTCTTCGGTGATGACATCGGTGAAAGAGGAGATTTCATAGGCGATCTACTGCTACGACGTAATTTGGTTGCAGCTTCTTCACTTCCGTAGTTATCATGAGCTCGCTTGTTTAATGGGGATGATAGGACAACATCACTACCACAACCATTACCACTACCAGTAGATGCTTGGGCATGGACTAATGCATCATCAAGAATATTCGAAATATTTGATGCATAACATTCCATACCATCAAGAAGAGACATTCCATCTTCTGTACCAGATCTACCCCTTCCTGTCACTGCTACTGATGTTGGTGGTGGTGCTGTATCAGAATAGGGATGAGTTGGGGTTTTTGATGCTTCTCCGCCAAGCATTGTAAACCCAATACCATCAAGAAGAGACATTCCATCTTCTGTACCAGATCTACCCCTTCCTGTCCATGTTGGTGGTGGAGCTGTGTCACCAGCACCAACACTAGCACTAGCATTAGCACCAGAACTAGAACTAACAGTACCAACAAGATTCGAACTACCCACCATTGGATGTGTAGGCTGTACCTGTGGTAATTGAGAAAACATTCTATTCTGATGCATTTGAGATTGCATTGACATTGGTTTAACTGGAGGGAAAGCAGCAGCAGGGTCAACATTGCCTCCTGTCCCTAGCCACATAGGGGGTTGAAGACCACTTGTATTCGTAGAATAAGTAGTAACAACCGGCATGTGTGGCGTTATTGCTGCAGCTGGAGGAGGATGAGGTGGTGGGATGCGAGATGGTATAGCACCACTCATAGAGTTTGGTGTGGGTCTAGAATGTGGTAAGGCTGGCGGTCGCATCTGGTTATTTCCAAGATTCGGCCCAGAGCCTTTGCTGGTTTTATTCTGTACTCCAGGATTAGCTCCATGTAAGAATGCCAAGGTTTGTTTCTTTATATTCGCATTCACTTGAGAGGAACTAGAAGAATCAAAAGCACCACCTCCATCTAAATTACCACTATTACCACTACCACCATTCTCCATCTCATCATTGGATAAAAAGGGATTAGTACCGTCAGCATTAGCAGATCTAAGCCATGTTAAGAATTTCCTAGATAATTCAGGGTTTGTAAACTGTAGCTTATCCTTTGAAGATGAAGATGCAGGAGTATCACTATCACCGCCGCCACCACTATCTTTCTCTTTTCCTTTACTCTTGGATTTGATCACATCTCGAACAAGAATGGACCATCTCGATTTTAATTCTTTGTGGGAACGATGGGGCAAAAAGAAAATCCTAATCATTGGCCATTTATCACCATATACTTGAAATCCTCGTAAAAGTTCCAAATCTTCTTGGTGTGTCCATTTATTATCTCGTTTTTTCCTTTCTCTTTCAAGTTCCATAAATCGCTTAAATGATGAATTTTCATCAGCAGATTCAGATGTACGCTTTGTGTACTGCATTTGCAACAACTGGGCTTCCTTAGAAGGCAACAATTCGGCTCGAATACGGTCCCAATCTTCACCCATATTCATAATTCCGCGTAATAATAAGTCATCCTCAGCCGGTGTGAATAATGAACGACCAATTAAAGAACGTGGTGCCCCTTTGTCCATTACAGCTTTTGATAAAGGAAAATCCTCTTTAGGCATCAAACACTCCCAGACTCGCATTTTCGAATTAGTTAAAAGAGTAGTCATGTGAGTATTCACTGCTTCTAATAACACACCACGATCAACAGATCCAAGAGAGGGATGAGCGGGATTAGCCAAATTAGATAATTGTGATGATGACGAAGATACTGGAGCAGGTGAAGAAAATGATGCATGTTTTTGTATTGTTTCTTGAACTTTAGCTCTTGCAGTATCGACTTCATCAAAAAGGGCATCAACGCTTGATAATGCTGGTATGTCAAAAACTGAAGGCGACGGCCCACTACCAAATGAATTCTTCATCCGACTCCGAGTTACACGATCCCCACATTCATATGCATCATCTAAAGTTGCTACTGTGGATGGATTACTTGTCGCTTCATCATGCCCAGGACCAGGGCCAGGACCAGGACAAGGGCCTTCTGTGCCAAGTAAGGCTGAACTAGATGATATAGATTTCAATTTACTTTGATTTTGGCTTTGTTGAAAAGCAGCCACGTTTCGAATATTTACAGCCATTAAAGCAGCCTTTTTCAAAGCAGACTGTCGATAATTGCTCAATTCCATTAATGATGTGTAACATCTATTAAATGACTCGCTTCGATCATCACTCATCATTAGTATGCTTAATAGTAACTGGGTGGCCATACTAAATTGCCTTGCAACTAGATTTTTCAAATTATCGGCTTGCATCCCTTCCACATGGACATCTCCGGGACTATATCCAGATAGAAGTTGAGCAACAAATGACGAAATGATTTGATTCGGGGCCGTGCCAGTACCAGTACCTGTACCTGTACCACTAGTACCAGAGGAAGGTGTTTCACCAAAACTCGAACTACCAATTGATGATAATGGTATGCCTGTAGAAGAATTTGTTGATGTGCTCGAATCGAATCCATTTGCAGATTTCTTCAAGGGTGGTAGTAGAGAGGAAGAGGACGAAGATCCAAATGTAGACGGTAGCTTTATAATTGGGGTTTTACTAGAGTCAGAGGAAGAACTCTTCGAATGTGCAGATACACCACAATTTTCATGTTTATCACTATCACTTCCCTTTATGGGTACATTTGTAGCTGCATTATCTATTGCTGGAGTCGACGATGGTAATTCATCGCCGTTTTGTAGACTGGTTCCACCACCAAGTTGGACTCGATTCGGTACACTTGTAGAGAAATTCGCAGCAGCCTGTGCTGCATTTGTTGCAAGAGACTGTGCGAGCAGTGTACTTCCTACCATATGGCCATCATCAGCTGCAAGTGCTTGCCAGCAATCATCAAGTAATTCTCGAACCTCCCGTTTCGATGGTCTAAGCAATTCAGGGTCCAAAGGAACGTCATCGCCATCTCCGCCTAGCTCTGACGTGTGCTCTTCATCGGCCTCAGGGATAAACTCATCTTCATCCTCATCCTCAGTATTCACAGAACATCCTGATTTTGACACCTGCTCATCATCAAATGCAACACCCCTCAGGAAACGGCGATATTCTGCATCAGCGACATAACTCTTCCGTGACGATGATCCAGCAGAACTATTAGAACCTAACTTCTTCGGCGTGGTCCTTTCAGATCGCACTGGTGATTCAAACTTACCTAAGACTGCTGAGGTTAAAGTTGTAGAATTATCTGAGGATGTGGAAGAGGAGGGACTGTGAGTAGAACATGATGTAGTCGTAGTAGTAGTAATAATAGCCCCACGCTTTCCACTCTTTTGCCGCTTTTGGGATCGTTTGACGTTCTCGCGGTCGCCATCGAAAGACACGCGCTTTCCTGCATCATTTACACATCCTTCTCCTTCTGATGAGGTAGAATCTCCATCTG